>Ga0058701_10002469_pt1 | contig 14044 bp, 10 predicted proteins | sample AgamicOrMae_FD_97039 | JGI IMG/M metagenome (GOLD analysis project Ga0058701, IMG submission 97039) | Agave microbial communities from Guanajuato, Mexico - Or.Ma.e | ecosystem: Host-associated > Plants > Phyllosphere > Phylloplane/Leaf | place: Guanajuato, Mexico | collected 2012-06-04 | reverse complement strand
TATGCATTTTTTTCAAAATTTATTTTTAAAAGAAATCAAATATTGTACGGCAATAATATTGTCTTCTAGATTAAAATAAAAACACATCAAGTCTGCTATTTCAAATCTAAACTATGAAGGTATAATGAAAAGTTTAACATTAAAATTTAAGAGAAGTTTTAGATTGAAAATAAACAATTAGGCGTAGGGAATCTATAGATGGGCCGAAAACACCTATTGGCTAGCGTTGGATAACTTGTTGCAGAAACCTAAAGTACCTTATGGGATATTTTGAATGAGGTTACCTTGGCATATGTTGCCGTGAATCAGGTAAGGTGTTAGGATACCTTAAGTTCCATTACCGTAGGTTATTGGGCACATTGGGGTTTGAAGGTTATCTCAGTTTGAAGTCACCCCAAGAAAGGTTGGGTTTTTCAGTAAGGTTCGATCAAAAAAGATATACTCCTTAGATATGTCAAACGCTTGGATGATCGTATGAAGTACCCGTAAGACTTACTGATTAAAACGGATAAGGTCATCCTAGGTCAATTTCAAATGACCTTCGGTTGAGAATAGCTGCAGCATTGCGATTAGGAGCCGAACTTGGTCGAGTTGTGGCAGAGTAGCGAGAACTCGAGAGACGGTATTGACAAACAGCCGTAAATCCGCAAACTCAATATATTTTTAGAGGCGCTATGCACTTTAATCAACATGCCCCAGTCGCGGATTCCAACAGCCTGGTCTTCATCGATAACCCACCCCAGCGGGCGCACCCGGGGCTCACCCAACGGGCGCTACGCACAACGAGAATGGGCGCGCCAGCCGCAAATAAGCCGGAGAAAATAAGCCCTGGAAGGGCTTTCAAGGATTTGCCCGGCCAAAGGATGACAGTACTGCTAGGTGGGCAGTTGGGCCGCGCCTCTGTCATTATCAGCCAAGTTTAGTTGTGCAACATCCCTTCAGCTTACGTCAGCGAGACCCTTTTACTCTAATCATCCCCCTTTAACGTGGCCTGTCTGTCCAAGCGGCCCGGCCGCCCAGCAGACGCGCGCTCGCCACGACTCAAGTGGTCACTCGACACACTTTCTGTTAAAGAGATAAGAGTAATTGGGATCCCGCCCCATTACTCACTATTGACAATGAGCGGCTAAAACAGATGGAAACTTCGGAGGACAGGGTTTTCACGAAAGGAGAGACAGTCAGCAGTTTTCTTTAGGGGTTGGAGCCTGACGAGGGGTGAAAAGGTGACAGGCTTTCCTAATTGAAGGCAGGCCAAGTATGGGCGAGACTTGGTGAGTTGCGCATAAGCTAAGCAATGATAGGTTACATTACAAAGGTTAAATGAGGCCGGATTAGGCGATGCTAAGAGCGAGAGGTTGGGTTTAGGGAGGCAAAATGAGACTCAACTAGGAAGGTCCAGATATAGGATATGTATCTAGGCTAAGCGAGGCTTCAATGGGATAATGGAAGCTAAATTAGGAGAGGAAGCAAGACCAGGTTAGCGAGGTTGGATAATACCATGTTGAAGTATTAAGCAATGTTAAATGAGGCAAAGACTTTACGAGAGGGTTGGTTAGGATTGCACTAATAGGTATAGGTAACTAAAAGGCTACGTTTTGGTTTGGCTCGCGAGTATTCTTCAGATGGTCAGTTCTATTCGCACGCCTATGTTAATTCAAGGAAGACTCGAACGCACGGAAACCAATCTAATGCATTTTAAATGGGAAGTGACAAACGCAACCTAATTCCTATTACATGGGTCAGCGTGAGAATAGTCACTCCGATTTTAGTATCCAAGGACCTCCAGCATTTCTACAAGAGGATCCTTAACAGACTTAAAATATTACTTAATTATTAAATTATTAATTAATTATTAAATTAATTAAATTTATTAATTATTATTTACTTAAATTATTAATTAATACTAATAGTTCATAATAAGTACGTTTTAACTACCGAAAGGAGAAGAAAGATTTGCTAAATTAACCCAGAACAGCCCGAAGTATTTGGAGTGAAATTCAGCTTAAGAGAAACTGAAAGGATATTTTTCCATTAAAATACGCTATTTTAAGCATGGAAAATGCCTAAATAATTAAATTTCAGGCTTCCAAGAGGTGTGATAATTTTTTGAATTTTGACAATACTTATAACTGAAAAGATCTTATAAAATATTTTTTTTCTGTTGCCGAGCAGCATCGCTGGGCGGTACTGGGTTAAATTCGATCCTCGGTGAATAAGCATAAGAATTTGTGTGTGATCGGTTTTCCAGAGTAACTAGGAGAAGCGTTTAAAAAAAGTATTCAGCCATGTTTCTGAAGGAGAAGTTTATTTTTACCGGCTTTCTTCGAAGATTCAAAGCTGCTTTTGGTCCAACAATACAGGTGGGATGAGAATTCTGGAGTGTTGATGTGTGTAGTGTCGTCAAGATGTCTTGAGACCGATGATATCCTTCGCGATTCCAACCTCCGATCAGATCCAAAAGTTGAAGTAATCGCTCACAGCAGCCCTGCAAAAAGAAGCATGTTAGTGCCAACAAAAGCGAGACATTCGCACACCTTGACAATATCGGCTTGATCGTTATTGACTCTGAAAATCGTTCTTGGCGAGAGAAAATTTAGATAAACTCGGACGTCTAAAACAGGTTCCATATAGTGAGAGCACGAAATAGTCTAATTTACCTTCTTGAAATAAATTAAGAATTGGAAAACTATTAAGTCGTTCATAAAATTCAAGCTGGAATAAATACTTTTGCATCGATATTGGAGGTAGGATAGAATATGTACAAAAAAACTTTTTAGCTAACCGTGATAAGAATCCGATACTGAATTAGCAATACTTGTACGTTCCACAATTTGGCGTCTATGAAAACGAAGCACGGTTCAGACTACTTCTCAATATACTTCAAGAAAAACTCGTTAAACAAAACACAAAAACAGTAAGAAAAAAAAACTTTAGTGGTCGAGGTGCGAGAAAACTGACGATTGACTGTCAGAAGCATTCGATAGAGCAACTTTTATAATAAACCACAAAATACCGTACGCATAAAGATAATTTATTTGCTTATAACCACAATGAAGTACAGTTTTCATAATTATGGATGAAATGATCAATAACAATTTCAAAAGAATCAAAAAGACTTGCAAAGTGCACAGTAACGATGAAAAATGCGAAAAAAAAGACGTCGAGTTTAATCAAGTGTGAGTTTCACGAGAGCTTATTTACGACATAAAAAGTTTTACGGGCGTGAAAAATCGTGACCTCTAGAAAACAGAACTTATTCAAGTTAAATAAAATTAAGTAATTCTAAAAAGTTTATCCAGACAGTGAAAACTTACAGTTTAGAAACATCCAGCTCACTCCTCCAAGACTAGTTTCCTGCGAAGATGAAGCGAGAAGCGTTGCGCCTGCTCGTCGTCTTCATTTCAATGAATCCTTCAGACCTAAAACATTTTGCACAAACAATGAGTTAAAAAGTCCGGCGGATAAAAAGGATGGCGTTCTTACCGTTCAGATTAAGACGAAAAATTTGGTAGTAGTTGCAATCTTGACCTCAGCTGATTGCTCGCCAGTTCACGTCCACGAGGCCAATAGTCTGATACTAGCACCGGGGCAGTCTGCAAAGTAACTCAGAAAACACGATTAATAGCCCCCGAGACAAAGGCGGTAAAAGCGGCCATTGTTCGGGTTAAAAGAGGCTGAAAAGAAAGGATTAGTACAACAGCCTAACGCTCCCTAGATAACTTCGGGCGAACGGCAGTGGTGATGGATCAGAGGCAGCGGTGGCGACGTAGCGAAGGCAGAAGAGACGACGTAGCGCGTAGGAAGCAGCGGCGACGTAGCGTAGGCAGTAGAGACGATGTAGCGTACGCAGAAGAGACGACGTAGCGTTGAAGCAGCGGTGACGTAGCGTACGCAGAGGAGATGCAGCGTAGAAATCAGCGGCGATGTAGCGTACGCAGAAGAGATGACGTAGCGTAGGAAGCAGCGGTGACGTAGCGTAGGAAGCGGCGGTGACGTAGCGTAGGAAGCGGCGGTGACGTAGCGTAGGAAGCAGCGGTGACGTAGCGTAGGCAGTAGAGACGATGAAGTGTACGCAGAAGAGATGCAGCGTAGACATCAGCGACAACATAGCGTACGCAGAAGAGATGACGTTAGCGTAGGCAGAGATTTTGAAGTCCACTGTAGAGATGACTTAGTGAAGGTTTTCATTAAAAAGCACACCTGGATTCTTGGAAACTACGCCTGACAGCTTGATATTCTGCACACAAACAGCAATAGGTCGCCAAAACTAGTGCAGCGGTCTGAAACAAAACAAATATTGTTAGGCACCATATCGAATGAAGCGTTATTAGTTTCAAGTCGAAATGAACTTACCGATTTCAGCATCATCGTCTTCAGAGTCAACTCGAGCGCTTCGCAAAAGAGCACACAGCTGAAAACACTCGCGTGATTCCAATACATGCGTTGTTTTCCCCTCGGCCCCATTTGACTGTGATCTCCCAAACCCTACCTAACGGGATCCTATCAAGCCCCGGCCACATTTCAAATGAAGGGGCTCAACAACCAACATGTATGTCACCCTCTGAAATAAAAGAAAAGAGAAGGGCGAGAATTCACTTACCGGCTACACAATGTGGTCAAGCTCTCCACCAGCACACTCGGTCTTCACAGCTCCTCTCCAATCAAACTGACCACACACACAAGAAAAATCCACTGAACACAACCACTTCACTGCATGGGACTTTCAATCCAAGCCTCATGTTTCTGGTCCACGAAGCAAGTTACCGCAAACTGCCGCACACGCAAAAAAATGGCTGCCTTACCATTCACACAAAAAAGGCAACCAAATAAGTGGTCCACAAAAGCTAGATTATCTTCTACACACGCAATGAAATTCGCACCGATACGGTACGCAAATACAAAAGAATTAAAGCTGAGTAAATCACTGAACACTGGGAATTTCTATTCAACACGAACTTAACACACGAAAGGGGACTTCCGATTCCGAAACCCTCCATAACCCGAAACTGCAATGAAGTAGAATGCTGAATGAAGCAGCTCCAAACTGAACTGACCTTCCTCACCCAGTCCTCACCGCTCCGCTCCTCACACATGACCACATGACAGAGCTGTGACCAAAGACAGAGAAAGGAAAAAGAAAGAGACCGGAAATGACCAGGGTCGACCAATGAGCGATCATACTGTAGTTTTGGTTAAAAAGAAAAGAAAATTAACAGGAGAGAACAATTTTCAAAGATTTAAATTACTACAAAACCAGGAAGGTATTCTTCTCAAAAGTGAATTAATTACTGCCTGATTTTTTGAGTAATGAGATCCAAAAAGCTGTTAATCTAAGGAAATATAAAAACAATCGACCATACAAACAACGTAATAAGTAATTCAGAGTTATTAACAAATATCAGGGCGGCCACGATATATTTGCAAGTTCTACAGTTCTAACACCGCTGTAAATAACTAATATTAGCCGATTTGAGGTGAGGGATCGGCTGTGGGAAACTTGTTGGCTATGCGGTCAAGGTCAGGGGCAATCGTTGCCTATCCAATGAATTAAAAGAGGATAATATCTATGAGTTTACTGATTTTAACCTTTCTTGCCCATATACACTTAACGACCTAAAAAATGGAAGTCACATGTTTTATAAGTGTGATCAAAACTTCACAAACCCCCCACAGCTGCTAGACAGGAAGCAAATGTCCGAAATTCAACAAATTCGTACACCTGTCACAAGAACACAATTGTGAACCATGTAGGCCACCTGTTGGTGAAATTTGAAAACCTTTGGTGCTTTGCCCTTGTGACTCTTTTTTGCGGCCAGGGACATTAGAGAGTGTTAATATAAAATTAATGCAAATATACGTATACTTAAAATACACGTAATTTATTCCAGGAAAGTGTTAAAAGAAAGAGACTTGAAAAGATTTGTTTCAAGGAAAATGAGTTAAATGAAATGTTTTCAAGCGATTTTTGAATATTTTGCTCTCTAAAACAAATGACTTTGATGACTTCGTATGTAGTAAAGTGCTACTCAGTGATCAACCGAGTCAGAGGTGATTTTTTATATTATATCATGGAATGAACCATTTGATCGATTTTGATTTTTTTTCCCCTAATATGAGGAGGGCTTATTTTTTTTTTGTTTAACGATTACAGTGTGAGAAGATAGGCCAAGAAACTAAAACCTTAACTCATGCAGGATATTCCTCCATGCTTAACTTTTAGAAAGTAAAATTGAATGGAATTATTACCACCTGACAAAAAGGTGCGCCGCTAAAAAGTATACGCCTTTGTAGATACTGCGTGGTTTGTAGACTTTCACACGTTGATTCCCCAGTTCGTTGACAAAATTTTTAACGATTACTGTTTTGTTACAACGTGAGGCTCGAGTCTCTATGTAGACTTACGAAAATGGGCGATTGGCTATTAGAAAGAAGGCGCAACATTGCAATCACTATTTAATACATACATTTTAAAGAAACAAATCGTCACGTAGTCGTATAGACATTGGACCACGCTCGTCGGATGCTGGTGCTCATCAGAAAATCCTATCTCAGACATGTCCTTGTTAAAGGCTCTTAAAAAATAATAGGTCCCGGATGTAGCCTCTTTTTTTTCCTTTCTCTCTTTTTGAATTTTCCTAATCGTGCCCGTCTTGTCTAACATTTTGGCGGTCCTAAAACGTTGATCAGAGGGGATTAATGGCAACTAAAAACCCGATGCGAATAAACTCTATCATTGGCAATAACAATTTTACATTCTGATTATGAGGAAAAACAAATTATTGCGCGCGATTTTCATTAGCTAAAAGAAGTTACGGTCTTCAAATAACACCTTCAAAGGACGTACCGCGTACGCCACCTACTGGCAGAGAGGCGAACTGCGCTGGATATACTCCGTACTTGTGAACTTTTATGGGGATCCTCTCTGGCGGTTATTCTTCCGAGCAAGCCATCTCGTCTTTCCGTATCATAAAACACTGTTTGTTTTTTTGTTTTTTTTCATGACGCATCTACAGGATGTTTCCCGGGCGCAACAGAAAGGCTGTGGGATGCAAGCAAGTTGTTTTCGCTCATGAAAATGCTGTGGAATCGCACATGAGCGTGTTTTCCACAGCCTTTCGAGGAGCGAAAAACAACTTGATGGGATCCCTCAACCTTTCTGTTGCGCCCTGGAAACACCCTGTAGTTGCGTCATGAAAAAGAAAAAATCAGTGTTTTTTGTTGTTTTTTTATACTAAAAGACGAGATGGCTTGCTCGGAAGTATAACCGCCAGAGATCCTCATAAAAGTTCACAAGTACGGAGTATATCCAGCGCAGTTCGCCTCTCTGCCAGTAGGTGGCGTACGCGGTACGGTGCGTTCTTTTAAGGTGTTATTTAAACACCTTACGTTCTTTTAGCTAATGAAAATCGCGCGCAATATTTTAGTTCCCCTCACAATCATAATGTAAAATTGTTATGGCCAATGATAGAGTTTATTCGCATCGGGGACAGTATCAAACGAGGCAAGTTTACAATACTGTCGTTCATCATTAAATTTGACTTCAGAAAAAGTCTTGGGCGGTCTAAAACGTTCTAATACCTACAGTTAGTCACTTTCTTTTACCCCCACGGCTGTAACTTACAGTAATTAAACTGCAAAAACAAAATTTTAAGATACCAACATATGCAGTTTACATGACTTCCGAAACGTAAAGAATAACGGTATCTTGCAAAATGTCCGCCGATTTGTCTAACACCGCCGATGAAACATTAGTTTTCTCTCTGTCAAAATGACAACGACGGTATTGACTTGCAGTTACGGAGTCCGCCAGGAACGCGGATTGACGGGAAGTATGTCGTATTATTTATTTGTTTTCGGATCAACTGTTGTCGAGGATATCGAACATTGTTTAATTAACAAACCCATGCATGGGCTGAGGACTATCGCAGAAGGTAGGCGATCCAAACTCCGAACTGTCGTGTGAGTTGCCTACGTTCGTGGCCTTTAGATTTCTTGCAAAGTGTCCTATTAAAACGTTCATCCTTTTAGCGCATCGATCGCTTTTCTGCAGTTTTGCGTATCGCCGCTAATGGATCTCATATGCACTGTCGAGCTCTGTTCATCTAAAGCTATTGGAAAAGCTCTAAGCACCCTTAAAATAAGCGCATATCTGTGGGTTGATCTCTCGCCGATTTTGCTCAAGTCACTGTTTGTTGCCCAACATGCAAGCAGTAACCTTTCTGAGTACAGTATTTTTCGCAAAGTTCCAGGATTATAGCACGATGAAAGCTGTTGTTCATCTGTCCACAGTTTTGGCGAAATTCAGCCTAAACCACGTATCGAACGAACATATAACTTTCTTTTTTTTGCTTGAAACGGTTACAAACGTTAGCAAATAAAAATTAAAACTTTAAAGCGTTGATAAAAAAATAAAATTATTAATAATGATCTAAAAAATCCTAGGCAAATAAGCGAATTTATTATTTAGTTATGAAGAATGCAAAAATAGAGCAGGCATTAAAAAAATCGCGCATTTAGTTGCCATTAATCCCCTCTGATCAACGTTTTAAGGCCTCAAAAATGTTAGAAGAGACGTGCACGTTCAGGGTATAAATAATAAAAAATAAATAAATATAAAACGGGAATTTGGAGCAAAAGCGAGCACAAGTTTTCTTAACCAATAAATCAACTGCATTGGTTCGCACCGAGACAAAAAAAGATCTGCTCGTAAAATAAAACAAAAATTTATGTAGTACAGAACTTCATCGGCCATAATTGAAAGCCAACTAGTGAAATAATAACAAGAGTAATAGGCCGGTCTAACAAGCCCTTGCGCTAGCCCAAATGGACTCGCCGATAAATCAGCATCAAAAGATGCCATTTCAATGATATCGGAAAAAAAATCACCTTTTAAGGGAAAAAAGTCAAATAATCCCTACCTCCCATCAGACAGACTCTCCCTAAAGGAGTAATAGTTACTACTTTTGATGTCTACTTTAGTATACTTATGACATGAAATGGCTGGCAGTCATTGGGGCTTAGCCCGCGACGTCATCCTCATTGGCTGTTGATTTCCTTCCATTTCTGATAAAAGGCTTTTCGGGAAGTTTAGTCTATGACCCTTACCTGAGCAGAGCACTGATGAACTCCAATTATTTTGTAAGCTAAGCTTACCTTGTTACCGTCATGTGCAGGCTGAGGAAGTTATCCCTTAAAACTCAAGAGGGTTCCCTTTGGAGAAAGAAAATGGCCGAAGGCTTGCTTAGGACTTAACAACTACTATGCTCAGCTTGCAAAGTAAAAACTTTCGCATATTTTTGCTAAATTCTGAGAATGATGTTGATCGTTGATACAAAAATTCAGCAAGGCCGAATACCTCACATTTATTTATTTTATTTTTTCTAAGCTACAGGATTTTTTGTCGGCCCTTTTTTTCATATTTTTTTTGTAGTTTTGGTAGCTTTGGTATTTTTTTTACACAATCTTGAGAAAATTTAGCAATTTATATTGGAGTTTTGAGGTAAATGTACATGCATCGAGTAGTAAATAGAAATAATGTCCGTCCGCTTCGAAGACTTCATTGACAAATAATACCGTACAAATCAATGCAAACATCGAAGGCGCATTATAAGCGGCATGCACTCGACGCCAGATTAACTTATAGTACCCCGACCGATAAAACGTACAGAGTTGGCATTTCCCATGTGCCAGTCAATACTAATAAATTCTCGCGGCCGTCTTGTAGTCTGGGCTGCCGCGAAAGAGACAACAGCACAATATTTTACAGTGCATGGAAAATCAACAAGTAATATTTTAATTCCAATCTTTTAAATAATGCAGTTTTCCAAAAATATTCTTCTTGGCTGCGGAATGCAGAAAAGCAGACACTAATTTTTTGTGCGAAAATATGTCATCTCCTATTTCTTTCAAGCTGCTTTTTACTCGTTTTCTTCTTATTTTATTGATGTTAAAATGATTAATGGGTAAATTACGATTCGATCGTCCCTTGAGCAAAGTTGGTAAGACGCACAGACTATGCGAAATCTTTTAATTGACTCATGAATAAGATAAGGAGGATGGTAACTCGCTGCGACTGATTCAAATCTCGATTTTTTTTAATTTTTTTTTGTTCGTAATCCCTTTGCGGTATGCTGTTTGAAGCAAGTATTCAATAGAAAACGGTACTGAATATTCACTGATTGAGGTTTGCCAACTTGGAACGGATTTGGAATAATATAAACTACAAACGAGCAATAAGTCAAGCTTAAAATCGTCCCTTGAGTATTATCACCTATCTCATCGGATCTGAGAGTAACCAGGTCTCTTAAATGCTCTATAAGTTACCAACTTTGCTCCAGGGACGACCGAAATTCATTTTACCTCTCACATGACATAACAGTGAATGTCAGTTACTTCATATTAAAACAGGCGCCTTTAAAATGGTGTTTGAATAACTAACAGAACGTCCGACGAATGAATTCACGAAGACGACTGTAGCGGCGCCTGAGGTAGGCAACCATTACTCCGTGGCTGCTATGTGGGCTGCCTATCCTGTAGCTTCGGCATTTCTTCGGTTTTCCAAGATTTTGTCTGTACTGACATCCGCTAATTCCGCAGTAAGTGACGGACAACCTGGAAATGAAGAGGCAACGCCGTTAATGTAACCCTAAGCAATGACGTATTTTTCCACTGAGAGACATTCCAGCGAGAGCCTCTTAAAATGAAACCGACTTTGGGAACGAGAGTCGTGACCATATTTTGTTTGAATATAGACAGTATCAAGTAGAATGCTCTCTGATTTCGGTTCCTCGAGTTTTTTAATAAAAGGTAAATCCATCAATCAATTTGTGTTGTTCGTAAATAATAGTATCCCTTTTTAACTTAACGAAGGGACCACCCCATTTAAAATGCATTAGGTTGGTTTCCTTGCGTTCAAATCTCCCTTGTATAAACATAGGCGTGCGAATAGAACTGACCTAAACTTAATCCTGAAAAATAAGTAAAAATGCAGATATTTTTCGAGTAATGCGAGCGACTACCGTCGTAGGCCTACTCGTATTCTAATTTAAGGGGACTATTTAAAAATTATTTTGCGATAGTTTTCATAAATATTGGTATCACGGTACACATTTTCCCTATTTAAAAAATAAGAATAAAAATAGATTAGGAATAACGGCACTATGTGTTCAGCAACCTCAATAATCTTTCAAGATGTATGCTACCTTATCTTTTTAATGGCACAGCACTGTTTTAAATTTCAGGAACCAATGAATTCCGACACAAAAACAAAACTTAGGGGAGTAACTTTTGATCTGGACTTCTACACACATCCAATTGCAGCAATTCTTATGCAAAAAATGGATGAATGAGCCAAACAAAATGATGAAAAGGGCCTGTCCACATTGATGTAGGCCTACAGATGAAAAATCGCCCCGATCATAGCTAAGCAACTATAACCTCCAGGCTCCCCTTTTTAATGGGCTTTGGCTTTCCTACATTTTTCTCTTCATCAATGAACAGAACAGGCTGGCCCGTATACATACACGGAGCGGAGTAAACATACGCAATCACCTGGAACGACACAGTCCGACTCACGCGAGCATTTTGTCTGTGTCGTGGTCCAGTAAGCAAAACGCAAATCTTATGAAACATTTTCTCTCCGCTTGGTTATTCGGTTTGGTCACTTGAAAAACCGTGTCGAATCGATGTCGCTGAAAGATCTGTCCATGCGATCATCAGCTCTCACCTGGTGCACCATATGGTGGGTTGCGCTCTCTAAAACAAAAGAGAGCCTGCACTGGTGAGCTACCGGTTTTCAATTGCTCTTCATCCCGAAATAGGGGCGGTTGTTTCCGAGGGTTGGTAATTGTTGCGCAGAAGCATTAGTCATGAGTACACCTGAAAAAAATAGGAAACGGGAAGCTTTAAAAACATGGCCATAACATCCATGTATTGTTGAATGAAATGAATGAAAAGAATGGTTACCAAGATTTACTCACAAATTAGTAAAAGTAAAAGGATATATAACCTAGTTAGTAAATATTACGAGGTAGGCTAGTAAATGTAACCACCGTGCTTGTAAAAGTGACTGACACGGTGTTAGTAAATCCTTGTGCAGGTAACATATACTGACTAGTAACATTTGCTAACCAAGTAATGTGTCCCTTCTTTTACTAATTTGTGAGTAATTCTAGCTGACCCATTTTTCCAAGTGAGGAAGAAAATTGCAGATTGGACACGAGATGCAAGAATTTTCACAAATAAGGGAGTTTTGACCTCGGCTCTGAAGAAAAAGCTACCATGCCTAATCTAATGTAAGGTAATCTAAACTGATCTAACCAAACCTATTAACTACATGAATGTAACCCAACCTCCTAACCAAACCACACAATGCCTAACAAACCTAACCTTACCAAAACTAACCTCATTGAACATAACCTCAAAGAACCTAGTTTTGCCGAATTTCGACAACATGCGTGTTGAGAGTGCTACGTAATCAAAACTAGAGTAATTTAATCTGAACCTCACCAAACTTATCCTAAACAAATATTACTAAACCTCCCCCCCCGAAAAAATACCGCGCATATCTAACGTAACCTAACCTTAACGAAACGAACCGTACTGAACTTAGAGAACTTAGTCTTGCCAAACTTAAACCTTTTTGAACCTATAACCGTAAAAAAACCTACCCTGAACCAACCAAACACTTACAAAGTAGGCGTCACTAAACGTGACCTAACTTAATTAAACCTGCTGGTGACAGACTGTACAAACGGAAGTTTCCTCTTTTTCCCGCCTTTAATGTCTTAATTTGCAACAGTCGTTCCAGCTACCGCAGCAAAAGTGTGCGTGCCGTGCCACGGCCAAAAGACTTTAATTCACGGAGTAAGATCGCTAATTGCCGAGCGACCGGTAATGAAAGAGTATTTAACAATTTGAGAAAGGCGCAATATGCCTTAGTGCTTGACAAGGTGTTAAAGTGTCTGCCCGGTACGGGCTTTGATGGAGCAGCTGATAACGAGCGCCGCCGCTTTTTCCGCACAAAATACCTGCAGAGCTTTCAGCTGGAATGCGTTCACGTACAAGTTCACCTTCGCCACCGCATGTTTTCAGCCAGCACTAAGCAACTTTTGGAAAGAAATATCTGATTGAAATCAAGTCTAACGAGGACTTTATTTACATGTAACTTGCTTTCTTTGTTATCATGGTTACAAAACGCCCGTTTCAGGAAATGCTATACCTGTTTTAGGTGTGAAACTACGACGGGGGTAGTGCGTATTTTGGTTATTTTTGGAGATAGGCCTATCTTCAGCCATATCATTTCAAAGGGCTTGGCGAGAGCTTTTCACTGATGTGGCTGAACATAGATCTATGTTGTAAAATGACCAATATACGTACTACCCCCGTTTTAGTTCCAAACCCGAAACAGGCATAGCATTCCCTAAAACGGCTGTTTTTTTTTACTGTGTTATATTTGATGAGAAGAGGAAACGATAGGTTAGGAGACTGCGAGCTCATGTTTATAGCACGACCTTTGTGTTCCATTAACTCACCGCACAACTTGGCGAAGAAAGGACAAACAGAAAAGATGAAAATATAGCCTCTCATATTTACAGAATATGGCCTCAAAAATATTTTGAACCACGAAACGTTCTTCATCTCCCGCTGCTCAAAAATGAAGCCAATATAGGAAAAGTTGAGAAAGCGATGGAAGTAAGGTAGATGTTGCGATTTTGCACAGGTGGCGTGGCGTGGTGCAGCGGAAATCGTGATTACGGTGGTCAGTATGCAAGATGGTCACAGCCTTGCTAGTCTTTATCACCCTCGTCTAATCGGTAGCCTAGCGTAGCGGCAAAGCACGATTAACGGAAACGGTCCACGGTGATGAGAGCAGGTGTTACGAGAGCCTTCATTTCCATAGTCGTGCCAAATGACCAAACGAGCCCAGTCCACTGGTTCCGTGTCGATAGCGCCATCTCGCGGACCCCTCACGCCTTACACCCCCCTCCCCCTCCCTCTGCACCCCAAAGATGGACGTCTACAGCGGCGTTAGCGGTTATTTAAC
>Ga0058701_10002468_pt1 | contig 14046 bp, 9 predicted proteins | sample AgamicOrMae_FD_97039 | JGI IMG/M metagenome (GOLD analysis project Ga0058701, IMG submission 97039) | Agave microbial communities from Guanajuato, Mexico - Or.Ma.e | ecosystem: Host-associated > Plants > Phyllosphere > Phylloplane/Leaf | place: Guanajuato, Mexico | collected 2012-06-04 | reverse complement strand
GTTAAGACCTTTGGCGTTTACGACTTTTCTCGTTTGGCGGTTACGGATTGGCGCTTGCGGCGTTGGCGCTTGTGGTTTTTGGCGCTTATGACAGCTACCCGTGTTTTCGAACGCAGGCAGGCAACAGCGCTGATTCCTGTCTACTACACAAACTAAATTCATATCACACAACAAAACTAATAAAAAACACACTTACTCTTTTGTGTGTTACTCGTTTGCTGTACCAAGTTACCCTTCTCAGTGAAATGAGATACAATGCGGCAACCTTTTTAGGGCAGACATGTCTACTTTCAAACAGTACGTCTTGGTTTCTAGTGCGGACAACCTGAGCGTCATTCACTCACAGAGAAAACCTCACTCGATCCTGCCTTACCCCATGCCGTCCCCCCCCTTCTCGCGTCCCCCCACCCCTCCGCTGCCCTTCGCCAACAGAGACGAGAGTGGTGTTCTCTTCCCTCCTCCTCAGTGTGTCCCCGGTCGCGCATCGAAGCAGAGGCCGGTCCGGTCTGCGCTGCTCGTGTGGCAACCACGCGGGCCCGCTTTCGAACAGAGTGCCCTTCTCAGGCGTCGAACCCTGCCATTCAAGGATACAAAGTGCTGTGTTAGTTGTGCGTTCTATTTTAGTTTTCCTTTGTTTGATTTCATAGTCGAGATTTCAGTTCAAGTGTTCAGTGTACAAGTGTTCGAGAGAAATCAAAAATGATTGGATCATAATTGTCATCGTAAGTACCATTTCCATGATGTTACATCTAAATCAGACGTACCGCACGCATCACCGCGTGTTTACATTAAATTCGCACGAACTGATAACGTTAATATATGTCAAAGGCTTTTTGACTGATCTCTGGGTTTAAATCCCTTTTTCCTGCTATCCGTTATTTCATAACTTATATTGAGGAGACTGTGACAATGAAACCATTTCGACTTCCGCCGTCAAAAACCGCCCCCTTTAGCCGATCGCTGTGTCCTAAGTACTTCGCTTCGTTTTCTAAAATAAGTCAGTTTGAGTCCATATCTTGAAACCTCTTTTCCCATTCCTTACTAATAACTTCACGCAGACATTTCCGCGTCATTTCAAGTATTCGGTATAACCGAGTAAACTCACTATCCCTCAAAACGCAACAATATCCATTCATTGTCTGAAAAGGTTCCAGACATCTCATCTTTTCTTCAACTTCAATCGTCTTGGGTCGGTCATTTTCGTCAGATCCTATTTGATCGCACGGAGCAATTGTCGAGACTCTGTTGTGCACAGCACAGCAAAACGCCGGCAAATGGGATAAGCCTTCCCAAGCGGCATTTAAAAGTCACTGCCTGTGAAGTATATTTCCTTTCCACTTGCCTCCCAAAATCGTACGTCACGTTGGCTGGCCTGGACCCTTTTAGCGCGTGGTGTTGGTCGGACGCGCTCTTGTGTTTTGGCGCCAGTTTCCGAAACGCCTTTCTTTCGAATCACGGTCCTTTTAGCCATTTTATTTCCCCGCCAGCTCCGAAAGGATTGATCATCGAAAACCCCTTGAACTCGGGCGGAAAAACAAAGCATCCCTTTAGTCCAACAAATCGCTCACTATAGTCACGGCTCACAGGTTTTCAGTTTTATGTCGGAGAAGTTATTATAGGTCTGGAATAAACTGGTTTGATTCCGAGCAGTTTAATTCCAGTATTGGATACTCAGCGAGAACTCAGTAAAACTCGTTCATGTAGAGAAACCGAAAATTTATTCTAATTGGGAATCCATTTCATGCAAGATTCTTAGCGGCGTATCATGCTTTACGCGGCGACTGGGTTGCATGACCCAACAAATGGAAGCTGAAATATAAGCCAAAACGGTGGGAACATCTCACGGCCAACTGGGTTTGTTTTCGTTTTGTTTCATGACTTGGTTTACTCTCGGCGTTTTGTTTAGGCTAATCTCTTCCGATCTGTGGCCCCGGTGGTCATAACTTGTTTACCTGCGAGTAACTTTGTTGTTGTTTCAGCTTTGGTTCAAAGTGTGGACAAATACGCCATGAGTAAAACACCGTCACTCTCTTACAAAGCTCCAGAATCAGTGGATTAGTGCTTGTTCCCAGTTTTATGTCGTAACCTCTTTGGTTCAACCTTCCGTAGCGGAGCGGATCGATCAAGAAGCGCAGTGGAGAGTACCTAACCTACCGACGCTAACGCTGTTTACTTGTCGATGCCACTAACCTGCCTTCGAGAACAGTGTTGTCAGATTCCGCGACTTCGTCCAATTCAAACGCGTCTTACTTTTTAACCGTTTAAGATAACATAATGATTAATCCTTTTTTGGAATGCTCAGCTCGAGAGCGATCCAAAACATACCCGACATGCAATGTTATCTTGAATGGTTATCGAGTTAATCGCGATTAACATTTATGAAATTGTGGAATCTGGCAACACTGTTCGAGAAGAAAGTAGATTGGCAATAGCCGAGCTGTGCCAAAGAGAAGCCACGAGGCACCCTACTTACAAATCGTTGTATGTTGTTCAACCGCATATAATTAACAGGTTATAACACGTTAGGAGGTAACAACTTAAATCACCTTTAAACGGACATGTGAGATTAAATATGATCCCACAAAAACGAACCCGTAATAGCTCCGTGAGATCACTCAAGTCGGGAACGCAATTAGACCCATTTAACGAGCATTGTTTGAATTTTTATGTGACCGTGAAATGTGAACTATTTGATAATGAAACGGGCAACGAATAATGCTCCTCGAATCGAATCAATATCAGGCGTGCCGCATCTCACATGTTCTACGGTCCAATCGATTTTTTATTTTTGATAAAAGTAACATTAATACATTATGGCAAGTTGTGCGCAGTCACAAATACCTGCTTATTAGATTAACTATTACAGTTATACATCGTAAACGATTCCTTAATGTTCCTTCATCAACGAAATTAAACCTATTTTAGTTAAAATTGGGTGCGTCGCTACAGACCAATCCGCTCGGTCATTGCCTTTCCTAGAGTCCTGAAAAAGTAGAGAGGAGCAAATGAAACCATGGCCGCCATGTTGAGCCCCATTTCACCGTAGAAATACATTGGGTCTTACAAGGCGGCTAAAATGGTAGGGGTCACCATTCGCAGCTCTTAACTTTTCAGGGCTCTAGCCTATCCCAGTGCCTCTATTTTGGCGGTTACCTTTCCGAGAATTAACGGCATCTGTGACGACAGTAGGTAAGGTTAGCCGCGTTCTGCCATTGCTTCGGTCACCTTGACATCGAAAGGTAGAAAAACAAAAGGTAGAAGACACAGTCTCATAAATTTAGAGTGTAATTTACGCTGACTCCTGTGTTCATTACTCGAAGACGTAGTTCCATGACGCCTAGTAGCCTTCCGCCACTGGCGATTCGGCACTTGTGTGTCGTACATGGTTTGGCACTCGGCACATGGCCGAAACTGTGTTTGCGCGCCAAAAGAATGCGTATTGGATCGCTTCTCGCGCGATAACCATCTATTGGGGTTTTCCGGCGCCTTGTGTAGTAGTCAGCAGCCCGGTCGCAGCGCGACTTATCCCAAAGTCACGTACTCTTTTGTCACGTGCGGCGCGGGCTTTCGAGGGACGCAAAATAAATGATTATCGGACGTCATTTTTTGCGACTGCATTTCATGAAGCTGCTAGCCCAAGTCCTGAAATTTTATGTAAAAATGGGGAAGCAGTTACGATGAAACGCGCTTTTTTATTTTTTGTGTAACAACCGAGGTTTTTGGACAATTTTAAACCTGCTTACAAAAGATTTTTAGAGAGAATCATGATGGTTCGACGTATGAGTACACCGATAAATAGAGTTGATTATTTGAAGTAATGTTTACCGTACGTTAGTTTCCGTGCGGTTGGATTACGTTACGTTAACTTGGGGTACACAGTACTAACTAACTGTTTAAGGTAATGAAGGTAAATTAGGGGAAGGGCGTTATTTGGCTATCTTTAAAGCTTTTTAATACTCATATGAATTACCACATCAATGGAGAGCTCTCGACGAGACCTTACTTCTGACATGGTTGTGGATAGGTTTATCTGTAAAAATAACCCAAATGCATGTCGGGTCAATAGTAACACCCTTAATCAAATTGCGCTCTCCCGCTGTTTCACCTTTATACACATAACAGGTGTAGGACTTCCTTAAACAGGGGTTAGTTTTCACTGTGTATGTTAGGTTAAGGGCCCTTTTCACCATGCTGAGTTAAGAGCTAACGGCGGTTCAACAGACGATCAAGTGGGCTGCTCCCTATTGTTTTCTGGAATTAACGGGGGTTTAAATCTTCGTTATCTTTTAATTCAGCTTGGTGGAAGTGACCCTAAGTTAAATTACGTTAGGTTAACTTAAATTACGTTCGGTTATCCCACGGTCGCGTTACGTAACTTTACCTAACGTTACATAATAGACTGCGCTAGGTAACATGTTACGTTGCATTAGGTCTTGTTCTCCAAAGGTGATATGGGTTGCATAGTCGACGGATAACTGATTCTCCAAAGACTCGGTATGCCTCAGAGAATGAACGGGTCAATATTCTACTAAATCCTCACGAGATACTGCTCGATCCTATGAACAATGTCGGCGGCATCGCAGATTTTTTAGTAGGAGTGGTGCAATCTAGCAAATGAGACAGCCAGACGTCCTTCGCTGCGTCAAATGGGATCAAAAAACTCTGTCCTTTGATCGTTACCCTGAGTTGTCCAGAACAAAACAGCTGGAACTTGAACTACCAATCAAAATTGCATTTTCTCGCTATTATATTTTGTAAGTCGAATGACCCCCGGCGTAACCTTCGCTCGAATCCCATTCTGCTCGCAATATTAAGCTAAAATAAAAATAGGGCTTTAGCTACATATTCGCGCGTAGGTGAAATGGCTTTCACGTGCTTCGAATAATTCTCTCTGATCATTTACGCAGTCCGAACGCATAAAACACGTTCCGGAAACGTGACGCGAACTTTCTCCACCTTAAAATTAATTCTGGAGTTTCGCAAAACTAAGAGGACTATTTTTGTTGGGGTTCCCACGGTTGGCAACACGTGTTATTGAATTTCTCGATTTATTCCGTTTCGTAAAGGAGCATATAGTATGGGAATATGAGACTGGCATATCGATGTACGTATTCTGACTATCCGAAATCTTTGCTTTGCGTTTTCACGCAAATCGCTGTTCTCAAGCCACAAAAATTCAGAATATCAGGGAAAGTTTTTACAGTTAAATAAAGCCTTTTCCACGAGCTAATTTACTCCGCCAATTTCAAGAGATAACTTTGTTACGGTAGAGGCTCTGATAAAAGTCGCTTAGTAGCTCTTACTCCTTTTTTTTTCTTGTCTGTCTCGACAAATCGTATCACAGAAAAGAAAAAAACTGACTAGGCGTAAAGAGTAAAAAAAGCCACATTTTTAAGTCGCTAATTTTAAGCGATGACTTAGGGATTGGGGTATATGTTTAAGTTCAAATATATCTGACTCGGTTAAGTAATGTTGGATTGGTTTAGGTTGAGTCATGTTGAATAATTTACGTTGGGCTAGGTTTGGTTAGTTTGTTTGGTTAACCTAGGACAACATGAAAGTTAATGTAATTACCTATTTTGGGCTGTTTCATGTTTTAGGCAGCCTTCTTTTGGCAGCTCTGAATTCGCTGGTCCAGTTTCAAGATTTGACCTTAATTGCTCTGTGAGCTACATGTTTTTCTGACGCGAGTTACACGAGCAATTTCCCTGGGCCGGACCGAGCCGGACCGAGCTGGGCCGAGCCGGGCTAGGCGCCGCGCCTTGAGGCTAAACATAAATCAGAATCGACCTTTATAAATTTTCATCTCAATTGTTACACTCCCTGCGCCGCCGCACACCACTTTTGCCTGCGTATTTACATTTTATCATAGGTAATTAACCCGAATTGCGAAACTGTTGTGCGAATATGATGCGCCTGCGTTAATCCACGAAAGTATCTTTTTACTGGCCATTCGGGGAAATCTTCCCTTTCAGGTATTTTTCTTTTATTCTTCCGCATCGCGTTAAAAAACGCTTTATGCGAGAACCACTGGCGAAATAATTTTGTTTTGCGCGAAAGTTTGAATGGCGTTTCTTTCCTCAATCTAGGATTTTAATAAACATCAAGTCCTTCGGGCGTCTCCGCTGCATCGTCGGTCGACCATTCATCCTGATGATTATCACCAAAAAAGACGAGCCCAAAAAGGCGGATTATATTAGCATGCAGATTCTAAACTAAGCCGGATTGATGATTTCCAATAAAGCGCCACTTTTTATGGTGATTCCGATAAAAAATGATCGCCTTAATGGAAAACGTCTTTTGTGTCGAAACATGCAGCCCCTCCTTGTCAATCGCTCTTTTAAACCAAAAGTTTGTCATTATGTTTGCTTGAAGAGCCATCATGAAAAAATGCTTTTTTACCCCAGCAATCAAAACGTACTTTGAACCTATCCAACATACGACAAATCTATCGTTTCTGGTTGAGCTCATTTTTTTATAACCTGTTAATACATTGTGTACAAACAGATATTTACGACCCTATTTTAGCTGATTTGAGGCTATTTTTGTGATATCCAAACAAGTTTTTTGAGGTATTTTTAATATTATTTTTATTATAAAGAGGTTTGACGCTTGTTACAGAACGATTAAAAGAAGAAACAATAAAGTTAAAAATTGTGTTTCAAAAATCGATCTAGTGAAGGGGCACGTTTCAAAAATCAACCAATTGCAATGTATGAGGATAGCAGTTAATCGCTTTTTCAAACTAACAAAGTTCATTTGATCGCTTTTTCAATCGTACATTTTTACTTGATCGATTGTTGATTGGAGGGATCGAGATATTCCAGCGAAGTCGCACTTACAAAGTCAGCAAGCCTTTCAATTACAATTTGAAACGGCTGCAATTGTTTATCACTACTATTATTTTCGATATAGTCTTATTTCTGCCGTAAAAATAAGATTTATTTATGCCTCTGATTTTTTGATAGGTTGCTCGTAAAGAACGGAAGTTGAATGTTCTCAAAATATTGCGCAACGACAAATAAGCCGGGCTTTGCAAAGTAGAAGTTGGGTATTCAATCTCTAAACGTTAGGCATGGGGGTCGTAGTGTAATTTGTGGCCGGAAGGGGTTAAATATCGTACCCTTAAGTAATGGAATGCAAATCGTATAAGATATGCGTATATCTTCCGAGGGGCAAGCGACCGTTCCAGTGACCCAATTCTGCCCCCCCCCCCACCAGAGTAGCACATGATAATGACCATGCTGCCCTTTTGTTACTACCGTGTGTTCATGTTCAACGGCTATCATGTATTTAGGGTTCGTAGGTAAATTATTGTGGGCGGTAGTAATTCATCTTTGTGCGCACTTGCGCACTGAAGTTCATGCAGCTCGTGACTTATTCGAATTCGCATCAACAGACTGTGATGCATATGCGCCACATATGCGCCGCATGAGGTATAGTATGCACTTAACCAAGTAGGGGCGAGTTGGGGCCTAAATTGTGCCGGAGATTGACGCAATACTGAACAGGTATCGATGGCAATTCACGCTGACCGATCTTATCCCGTAATCTGTATCGAAATTACTGGGTAGCTGTCACGAGCGCTGAAAACCACAAGCGCCAACGCCGCAAGCGCCAATCCGTACCCGCATAAACGAGAAAAGTCGCAAACGCCAAAGTTTATAACCGCTGTATAAACCTAGCCTAACCCAACCTAACTTAACCTAAACTTAACCTTACCCAACTTAACCAAACCTAACTTAACCTATAAAATGATAGGCCTACCTATGATGTGGCGGTTACGATCTTTGGCGTTTGCGGCGTTGGCGCTTGCGGTTTTTGGCGCTATCGAATGCCCCCCAATTATTCAATAGACTGACCTATACACCGTTAATTTAAAATGTGGAATTCCCCGCCTACTGTGTTCCACCTTTCGTCGCAAAGTTTATGGTGGTTGTTTTCCCATGAGCTCCCATGGGACATCGGATCGACCATGGGATTTTTGTATGGGGACCTGGTGGCGTATGAGAGCTGATCTAGGGGGAGGCATTTGATCTCATTATATAATGTTTATTAATATGTCAGGTTATAAGGTTTAGCGCCCATGGGGGAAGGTATAATAGCTATAAATTTTGCCCGCACCTACGGTTTTGGGCCTTGCTCGGCGACGAAGTGAGGGAGGTTCAAGTTTCATCTCTCAAATGCACAATGAAAGGGAATCAAAGACGAATTTCAGAAGAGTCAAAATAAGCCCAAGTGAAGTTTAACGATATTTTGGTTCAAAGAGTTCTAAATAAACTTTCCCTCAAATTCATTCCTTTCTAAACATGATAACTTTTGTAACGGGTCGCCAGGATCCCTATTAGGTCAAAACCAAAAATCCTCCTTGGGGGGGAAAAGGTTTAAGGTGGCTGAATAACTTAGAAATAGTTATAACGTTATTACGGACCATAAGTCTTTTTTTTTAGCGCAGACGTCCGTATTTTATACCAAATCTTCATTTAAATTTTGCCGCTTTGGTCAACACCATCAATCTTATATCAGAAACCTTCGACAAACAAAACCGCACAATCGTGAGCTAAAGTTTCGGAACACCTCATTGCAGCGCTGAAGTTGTAGTCTTTTCTATCTAGCCCAGATGCACAGAAGAACAGTCTCGCCAACCTCTCCATAAATCCGTCCAGTGCGGCCAACATGACGTCCTCTTTCTCGCGATATCGCAGCGATGATTTTTCGACGCAAATGTGAAAAAGGTCTACTCTTAAGGTTTTGAAAGTTGCGTTTTCTACCATTTTGGCTTCTACGTTTTTATCACGATGAGGGCTAAAAAAGTGCAGCCGTTTCGATTAGGTTAGGTTTGTTTCCTTTTCGAAATTTGTCCCCATGGGATTCACATGTATTTTTGGCACATTTTAAATGGCCTGCTTTACATGGGAAATGACCTCTTTCCCATGGTAATTAACTCATGTAATCCCATGGGATCCATGGGAGTTTTGTACTGGGGCCAGTCAGACTTTGTTAAAATGCACGCGTCAAGAACCCCCGAAAGCAGAGGTATGAAACAAGCTGATAGCAGACACAAACCAGGACCTTGTTAACGCCCCACTACGAGTGTCTCTTCGGCGCTATATTAAAATTGATGAATGCTTTTGTGGCTTTTTGGTGGCATGTTTTGTAATGATACAATTGGCACGCACCATTAAAGCCCTAACTCGAAATTGCAGTTAAGTGCGTCGTATGTTTGAGCGGGCCGGTTTGCTTTCGGAGGCGGACCAATGGACAGGGCGTAAATGAATGGGAGGCGAGACAACTTTATTTGGGAACGGCGCTAAAATATCGGCCGCCTAACTGACTAGGCCCACTGAAACGTAACGTTTACAAAGCCCATAGCCACACTACTTTCTGCCTTACTCTTAATCCTCCATGGAAAGAGCGGCAGCAACGAAAAACATATCAACCCACGCGTGGATATGCCCATCGTATTCGTAAAAAAATGTCCACTTTTGCATGTAAGAGATATTTCGTATGAGAGATATTTATATTTCGGGGGGCATCCGATGGCGCGAAAAACCAAAAGCGCCAACGCCTCAAGCGCCAGTCCGTAACCACCAAACGAGAAAAGTCGCAAACGCCAAAGTTCGTATAGGTTAGGTTAGGTCAAGTTAGGTTAGGCTAAGTTAGGTTAGGTTAAGTTCGGTTAGGTAAGGTTAGTATTGCGGTTTAGACCTTTGGCGTTTGCGATTTTTTCGTTTGGTGGTTACGGATTGGCGCTTGCGGCGTTGCCGCTTGATGTTTTTGGCGCTTATGACAGCTACCTGTAAGGTTCAACGCAACGAAGGTTAGGTAGATTAACCCACTACCGCCCAGCGATGCCGTTCGGTAACAGAAAAAATTGTTTTAGAGGATATTTTTAGTTCAGTATTGTCACACTTTACAAAATATCACCCCTCTGGGAATCTGATATTTAATAATTTAGGCATTTTTCAAAACATAAAATTGCGTACTTTAATGAGGGAAACCCTTTGAATTTCTCTTAAGCTAAATTTTACTCCAAATGCTTTGGGCTGTTATGGGTTCATTCTTTGCTTGTGCTTCTATTGCGCTTTTCGTGACTGTCACTAATATGATGTCTCTTCTTGACGGAATTAACTACCGCCGTCAAAAGCAGCCGAAGATAAAATGGCCCAAATTAAATTAAGTTAAACTGTATTAGATGACATGCCCCGCCGCATTTGACTTTACAAAAGGTGGAACACAACAGGTGGAAAACTCAACCTTTCAGAGAACGCAACCTGCAGACAGCCAAACTAAAGGACATCAAGCTTAACCTAATCAAAGCTAACGAAGCGTAAGTGAATCTAACCCAAGTAGACCTAACCTTGCGTCGTCGAAGTTGAAGTTAAAATGAAAGTGAATTTCACTTCTTTTTAAATCGAGAAGATTTATTTTTTGACTATTTATATTTTAAACATAATTGGATACGTTTGAGAAGGATCATTTTCTTTCAAGTAGAATATTTTTTCTAATTGAAGGATATCGTCTCTCAGATTTCAAAATAGAAGTATCGACTTGTTAGCTTTACAAACACACCTGAATAAACGGGAGACCCGCTCCATGCCTGTTTTCCCACTCGTATGTGCCGCTTAGCATTATTACCGCTCGCCGTTCTAAAAATAATAATAAGTAACTATGCGCATTTTTGGAAATAGATCAATTTTGACACCAGCTTTAGAAAACAAATTACTTAATTTGCTCTAGCCAATCAGAGGCCGGAGCGTAAAGGATTGCGATTTTCAGATTGGCTTAGAGCCCAAGGAGATCTCGTCGGCCCATCCGCTTAAATGGCGCTTAAGAAGGGTCTCATCCGACCCTAATCGTCGCCGTAACGGACGAGATTCAGCCGAAGCGGAGCCCTAGCGGAGCCGTAGTGTAGCCACACCGTAGCCGAAGCGCAGCTCTACCGTAGCGTTATTGATACTTAATTTTCATTTCAATTTTGCGGTTATCTCACATGAGTAGAAATAGCCGTCTGAGATACATGATAACTTCATAGGTCTTTGTGGGCGGCAACTGCAACATTCTTTGTTATATTGTGTGATTTTGCTTGTTAGGAGGTGTGTAAAAGATGCCCGAGTTGAAACATAAAGCCTGATTAAGACCCCAAAATGCTGTTTTGTCCTAAAATCAGGTCTTGCCTATGCTTATGCACAAGTAAGACCTGATTTTGGGATAAAACATCATTTTTGGGTCTTAATCAGGCTTTAATTTTCGAATTATGCCAGTGAGTCTTTTTTGAAATTAAAAAAGAAGAACGATTTTCGAGTTTTGTTTCCGCATTTTTTGCTACTCTTTTTATGTCTTAAAATTTTCTTTTCACAAGATTGTAACTACCTTACCCTCGGAAAAATGAACTTTATGATTCGACAGTTCTAAGGGAAAAAAACGCTTAAATTGTTCGACGCTGAAAAAAAGTGTGTAAAACAGACTTTGTAAGTATCTGAATTCAATCAGCAGGCTCGCTTTTGCACATCAGCGATACATATCGAAAACGTAACAAGTGGTGTCCAGGGAATGGAAGAGAGGACCCTATATTTCACAGTTCGTATTCATTTGATATTGTAAACGTAAATTTTGCATGTACGCTCTTCGCCCCTCCCCGCCTTTCCCCCGGCTTTTGATGAATGCCGACACTTGACATCCCGATCGCCACGCCACACCGCCCCGCCTCAATCTGAATTTGACCCTGTCCTACAACCGTCAGTGCGAGATATCGCGGTATTCTATCTGTCAAAACAAGCCCTAAAAATACATGAATCGGAGGATTTGCGGGCGTGTATATAGAGTAACCCTGATCTTGTTTTGGACGCTCGTACTTACAAGGATACTTCGAAAAGCGCTCTCGAGAAAGAGTCCTTCTCCACACGGTATAAAAGGTTTTGTTATACCAACAAAATCATTTGTTGAAATAGGGATAACAAAAATAATTTGTTACAACAGCAAAATATTTAGTTCTATCAACAATACGTTTGGTTGCTGCAGCAAAATTTGTGGTTACAGCAACAAAATATTTATTTGTTGTCCCTGATTTTGTTGCCGTAACAAAACCATTTTTCCGTGCATTTAACGGACTCGTGACCATGGAATCGCGACGAAAATTTGATCTAAAACAATATTTAAAAAAATATCTTCCAATATTCAGTGGTGAAACACAAAAGGTACAAGATTTCAATAATTCATACATTTACAAAGAATATTAGATTTCATGACGATGATCCCAGAAAATATCTCTGAACAAAGTTGGACGTTTTCTGCGAATAGGAAGGGAATATCCACATGTGGATGTATTGATAAAACCCCCAAAATTTTGGAGAAGGGAAATTAGGGATGAATAAATTCTTAATCTGGATAAAGTCGTGATATTGCATTTTGGCAACAAACAACAGTAATTAACGCGGTTGGCTGGTTGTTTGGTTGCTGAAATGCGCACCGTCACGTGGTTCATAGTTTAAATCGGCACGTGCTTGATTTTCATTTGGAATGATCGATTAACGATTAGATTGTGTAACCTTCGAAACTGACAATGAGAGTAGAAATCAGTGCTATCTCCGGTATCTTTTTTTTGCCATCTACTTGTGTTTAAAGGACTGCTGTCCCTTGTAATTTATTTCATAACGGGCCTAAAATGTGGTCCTCAATGCAGCCCAAAACTTTCGGAGTTAAACTTTTTTTTTAAAAAGTTCATGTTGGGAACATTGGAAGTTTGCTGTATCAAGCAACACGTGGCACATTGGCAGTCACTTCCACTTGGGTTGCATCATGTTTCTAGCCGTATAACTTGCGTGAATTTCTCTCCCTTAGTCCCTTCCCAATATCTGATTTCCCAGGGCGTTTCACACCTTGTCAGTCATAGCTATTCTGGAAAGCAATGCAACTCTTTGATCTATGCCTCTAACTCAAACTGACATCATATGCAGACCTGACGTATCTCAATCTACGCATAGTGTAAGCTACGAAGGGTATTTTAGGTCGAAGTTGCATTGGGTAAGGTAGCGTGTTACCTTTTCGAAGATGAGAAAGATTCGGTCATTTAGGGTTGGGTTAGAGTGTATAAGGCTGTGTTAGGCTACGGTAGGCTTAGTTAAGTTGAGTTAGGCTCACGTTCACGATAGTTACGTTATCATTCGTGGAAGATATATCAGAGGTAACGATGCAGACTGCCGCATCATCACTTCAAATAATCCTAACCCGATAATATCGACAGTATCGGTAATTTCTGCTACTCGCATCAAAAAACGTTTCCAGTAGTGCAAACCATATTGGCGCCTCCGAGCAGTATTGGCGCATCTCTCTCAGGTCAGCTAAACTGACCTGGTAGCTCACTCCAACATGGCGTGAACTGATAAGATGCGCTCCGTGAGTATACACAAGGTCACAACAGTTTGACCTTCGAACGTCGAAGCTTAGGCAATCAATAAGTATAAATTTATCAATCGGTATTATACTGGAACGCTTAGCCGAGTTGGGAACAAAGGAAAAACGATTGCGCTATTCTGCTTTTTTCGACGGAGCGTGCCTGTCACATTTTGTCTAAATTTTACATACTGGATGAAAAATTACGCTCGACGTTCATTTAAACGCGTGTGGGGTGACACGTTTTAAACATTCAACGCATGTCGCTTTCCATTTCTAATTTAGAAGCAGTGTGCCCCTAACCAGCGGATAAGCACGTATTGTATTTCGCGAGTTTTAATCAGAACTTTTAAAGGAGTTGTGAAAGAGTGATTAAAAAAATTAATGTAAGGCAGAAGTATTTTAAGGTAGCTACTTTATAGATACGGTAAGATCCATGCAGGGAGAAATTAACATTATGAATCAAAAGAAAGTTAAACGTTGTTGACATTCGGAATACTTACCCTAATAGAGAAGTTATACGTGTAAGTTTAAATTTTAACCCAGCTTAAGATCTCTGAGTATATTAGGTACAGTGGTCCACAGAAGTCATGACCCTTGCTTCCATAAGAAATACATGGAAGCAGGGGTCATGACTTTTGTGGTCCACTGTAC
>Ga0058701_10002467_pt1 | contig 14050 bp, 7 predicted proteins | sample AgamicOrMae_FD_97039 | JGI IMG/M metagenome (GOLD analysis project Ga0058701, IMG submission 97039) | Agave microbial communities from Guanajuato, Mexico - Or.Ma.e | ecosystem: Host-associated > Plants > Phyllosphere > Phylloplane/Leaf | place: Guanajuato, Mexico | collected 2012-06-04 | reverse complement strand
TTTGTAAGCTGTGTTCCACTGCTTGTATGAATTTGGCTTCACCATGATACTTAACAAAGAATATATGTATAAACCGAGCTTTAGAGCAAAGGATTATTGTTTTAGCGTGTTAGAACCTCCAAGGCTAGCGTTGCAACACAGCGACACGTTCTAAAACGTCTTCTGGTCTGGAAGACAGAAAAAAACATCTTCCCCGAAGATGTATAAAAACATCTTCCCCTCGGGAAGACTACTTAAAGTGGTGGAAAAAGAGGGTACAAGCCGGAAGACGTCGAAGACATCTTCCGGGAAGACTTTTTTATTTTTACAGTGTTTTTTTCAACGTTTTTTACCTACGGCACTCTATGACTAGATACATTAATTTTAAAGACAAAGAAGTATTACAGCCTTGCGAAAGTACAGTTCTGACCAACAAAGTTTTCATAACTAACGCCCAATCGATATCTTGTAAAGTCTCGATAAATATTCAAGGACAAATTGCGATGTAACCTATACAAAGTCCCGCCGACTTTGTCATCTGCTTTTTTAAGCCCGACTCATTGCGGAGAGGGGTATATAATTTTTCTTTCGTATTTTAGAGATTTCAATGCCAAATTAATATAGCTTCAGCTAACTTCATTTAATATAGTAAGAAACCTAACCTAATCATAAAATGTGCTAATTAAGTGTTATATATGTGTTATATACATTTAACACTTGTGCTAAATAATAATATGGCCACTGAACGTGCCAAACAATTATATCTAATCTTACCCTAGGCGACCTTACCTTGCCACAAAAGGACCCCGCACCCGCACATAGCCCAAACGAAGTGGCGTCCGATGAATTTTCTGGTAAAAATTAACATCAACTCCTGGTAGGTTTGTGATCACTTCCTCGAAATCGAAATCCTCTACCTACGCGCTATACGATGGTTGTAAAAGATTCTGAAAGTTGTACATTTCTGAGGCGATTGACAATGGGCGTTCGTAACCTTCATCGACGCGGGCTGCTGCCGCTCGCTTGTTCGGAAGGAGAAGGTGGGGGGGGGGACCGAGAGTGTGTTTTGCTAAGCTGATCTCGGAATGAAAACAATACTGAATAGGTTGCGAAGGGTCCTGCAGGGAGCGGCAGCATTTGCCTTTTTTTTTCTTTCTTTCTTTCATTCTTTTTTTTATATAGGCTAGGTAACATGTACTTTTTATCCTTTCTTTTCCAGATTTCAAAGAATCTTCTGTCTTTTTTACACTTCAGTGCAAATCGATGCGAATCCATAAGACGTCAAAAAAGAATCCTGGCTTGACTTGTTCGATCATTTCATACGAGAATAAGAAATACTTGTCTAATTTTCAATACCTTATACAATCATCTCACTCAAACTGACGTCGAACATAAAAAAGGTATGTACCGACCGCCTCCCGCATCAACGGCAGTATACGTACATAACAGCAATCCTCCACTCGACTGACCCAGCCATCGTTTTGTACGCATTTCAAAGTGCAATAATATTTCCTTGATTGCAAATCCCCTTTTTTTTCGTCCTTTTAATAACTGCTCAACAGTACAACACTTTCACATAGTCATTCATTACTTTAAGTTACCGGACGCTCCAATGACACCATTCCATTCCCCTTTTCCCTCCATCCCCCTTCCCTGCTCCGTCGTTCATTCGCCGTCCACCGACAAACTCTGCATTCACCTTTCTTCCGCGCAAATAACGATGGTTCGCGCCGCATCCCGACCAACGCGAGCCATTCAGATTTGTTTTCATTCCGAAATCTGCTTACGAATCACAGTCTCTGTCCTCTCCCCCGCGTCGACGAAGGTTACGCGCGCCAAGCGTCAATCTCCTCAGAAATGCATAACTTTCAGAATCTTTTACAACCACCCACCAGCGCGTAGAGGATTGTGATTTCGAGGAAGTGATCACAAACCTACCAGGAGTTGATGTTAATTTTAAGAGAAAATTCATCGGACGCCACTTCTTATGGGCTATGTGCTGGGTCCTTTGCCAATGAATTTTAGTCTTACCTATCAGTCTAACATGAGGTGATTTAACCTAGCCACTAAATGAGTCCAATACTTTGACAAGTCTAACGTACGGCGACCTAACCCAACCACCACACGAACGCACAAAACTCTGTGATGTAATCTAAGGCATAAGAAGGCCTGCAACACGCGCTTCTGCGCCATCAGATTCGTGTTCAGCTGGGGAGTATCACGTGGTGCTAGGACCCGGTTCCAAACGACCGTTTGAATTTCGCCAACCTGTTTACATCGTTACAGCTCGCAAAGCGTTCGCTAAACACAAGGGAAAGCTCTCCTTTCGATAACAGTATTTTTTTCCGATTTAACGTCGCTATTTTCGGAGGTCGACATGTCTGTTTCGTCCACAGGAAAGGAATCAAACATCGCAACAAATAAGTTGATTCGTTAATAAAAATAAACATTTAACCTACCTTAACATTATTCCTTCCCGAATCCGAAATTTTGACCGTATCGCACTGTATTTTCCATTTTTGAGCAGTTCACACACACTGATTCTCGGCGCAATGCCGATGTTTTATACAGGATGTTTCTATGTTAGTGTGCAAACCGAAAATGGGTGGTAGGGCTCACAAATCGGAGAGGATTTCGCCAAAGGACCCCTGTCTGGAAGTTAACCTTTAAGCGTCCAGACGCCTGTAATGAGGTTTTCAATTACCCCTCGTTGTAGCTGAAGCAAGTGTCGCCCAGGAAAAAGAAAAATCCGATAATTTAGTCGCTCTGAATAGTTCTAAAAAGTTTTCATGTCAGGTCTTTTATCAAAACATTGACAACTAGGGTGGTTCCAGCGATGCATACCAGTCAAATTCATGAAAAAACCGAAGAACCCTTAAAATAATCTCAAAGTTTGGGAATTTATCACGTATGCCAAGCAGTCACTTCGGTTGGTCTTCACAAGTCTTGACCTTTAACAGCTAGGCGTATTTTGAATTATATATTTTCAATCCGTTGCTGATTTGACTCATTTTCCATCAGAATATGCTGCTGTTTTTGAGGTGCTTTTAAATAACTAAACGGCAAATTATCGGCAAACTTGGCCAAATTGTTCCAAATATTCCTGTTTTGACGTGAAATAGCTTTTTCTCCCTTCATCTAATCTAAGTCAGACGTAAAAAATCAAAATTCAACAAATTGCCGGCCATACTTCCAAACTCCCATAAGTGCCAATGCATATTTTTTCCCTTGAGATTAAATACCGTAAAAACGGGACGGTCAATTGTTTTCTTACTTCGCCATTCGATAGGTACACTTATTCTGAACCTCTTCTAAAAATTTCAAGTCTTCATCTAATTTTAGCCAGCCACGCTGGAACTTGGAACCACCTAATTAAGGCGGTAGAGGTCAGAAACAAAATGTAAACATTGTCCCATCTGACGCTGCACATTCGGATCCTTGGTTTTCCCGCGTCTAGTGCCTTGATTGTCAATGTTATGACCAAATTCCTGACATACAAACTTCTTCAAACAATTCAAAGCGTCTGAATCATCGGGAATTTTGCGACACTCTTAAGCTACAACGACGGTTAATTGAAAAACTCATTACATGTGTCTGTATACTAAACCATTCATTTCCGGACAGAGATCCTCTGGAAAATCTTCTTAGATTTGTGAGCCCTACCACCCATTTTCCGTTGGCACACTAATATCCGAACAACTTGTATGATGACGCACAGTAAAACGCCACCAACATGAAAAACTAGTCTAATCCACATAAAAATGTCCAAGGAAGACGTCTAGGCTCGCACTTTTATGTATTTTTCACTGGGTTTGATCCAAGTCAGTCCACGCCAAAAGTACCAAGCACCCTCTCGGCAGTAGGCCCACGGTAGGTACTAACTCATATTTACACTAGTCACAGCACTAATTCACAGTCCAAGATGGCCGAATGTCCATTTTCAATCGCTTCCAACATCACTGAAGATCACTGATTCCTAATACGACCCTACTTTCACACACATGCTCACAGACGAGTTCAAAAATTAAAGACAAATTGAATAGAAAACGATTGGGCCGACCCCAGTAGAATTGAACTGGGAGGAAGTCTTCGGCACGCGCACGGAATAACACGGGCTGTTGAGATAAGAACGGATACTGACGGACCCCAGACAAAATGTTTACGGCGGCAGTATGAGAGAACCGAAGTTTGCCGAACCGAAGTTCGGTGGTCGCCGTGAACGCACGGAAACCAAGGTTGATCAACTTGGGTTGTCAATAACTCAAATTGAGAATCACAGAACTCGGGTTTGGTTGCGCTGTAAACAGGTATAAGTGCATCTTCAAAACGCAGGGATTGGTGGAAAGACAATAGCATTGTTTTCTAATCCGTCCCTCCTAAAAAATCTAGGAGGTGTCGCGGCCTAGGCACACGGACCGACTGAGCGAAGCGACTGGCTGAGGGAAGCGCGCGCAAACTCTAATTTTGCGGGTGGGGCTCACTTTGGCAATAATTGGAACGCGAATTTTTTTATCACACGCGTTTGATAGAGTATCTTAAATCGAGAATCCTAGTTTTGAAACCGAATTTTTAGGTTAGGTGTGAGCCGAGTTACAGCTTAAAAACTGTACATACGCCGAGGCACGGTTGTCAGCCGGCGGGCGAGGTGTGGCACGCTTCGAGTCTGATGTCAGTGGTAAGGTTACGACTCGTAACCCATGACCATGAACCAACGGGATTCAAAAAATTGTTCTTTGTACAGTATGATAGTTTCAATGCATATCGCTGTGGGAAACATTTCAGCTGACACAGTTTGAACGATTTGAGTTCACGGACCCTTTCTATCGCTGATTCAATTAAAGTTTTTAAATAAAAAGAAAGACGTACTTTTAGATCAAACAAGTTGCTGCGCACACTTCTCATTTATTTGTTTAAGCTTGTCGTGGAAGGGTTTAAAAAATAATTCATGCGGCTACATTGCTCGCTGCGATTACAGTATACGGTTTGGACTACTCACTCAGGATGCAAAAAAATAAATCAATAGTATTCTTGACTTGATATAAAATTACAAAATATTGTTACTGTTTTTCCTTTTCGGAAAAAATGAGTAGACCGCAGAATTGCATGATGACGATGATTTATGAAATATTATAGGCTTTCATTGAGCTAAAAAGAGGGAGGAGATTTACGGCTCCTTTTGTAAAGACTTCTTTGTTTTGAAGCGAGATACAAAAAGAAGTAGTGACTTAATTAAAGCTTTCGGTTTCACATGATTGTTGGTTGGTAAGACGAGCAGCCCGTCTTTGGTCTTTCTCTCTCTCTCTCTGCTCTTCCGCGTTGATATCGGACTTCCGTTTGGCATGCCTTGAAGTCTCGCTTTTGATGGCCATTCCCGCAATTTTGCGATAGTTGATTGGAATTCGCCCACCATGTGTTCGTACAAGTTCGTATGGAATTAGCAGTTCATAATGAATTGTCGCGTCAATACCTTCTAACTTACGGTCAAAAGCATGAACTCGTCGTAATGATTGTTCGCTTAGGAGAGAAGATACATTTTAATTGAAAATAGGCTAAACTAAACTTTGCAAATTGCGAAAATACGGAAAGACAACTCTGAGGAAGGCCTGTCTATAGTTTAGATTTGCGGATAACCAGCGGGGGCGGATGAAGTTTTAGAGCCTGTCAAACTGTCAAATTTCGTGGAGGAGAGGGGAGAAAGATTTAACATGATTTGGATTTCGCAAACAATCTTTGTTCCAATACAACACTTTTATCACTATCCTTAATGTCTCCCTACATTTATCTGTCCAAAAACTGTGTATGTAGACCAGCATTGTTGAGAGACGAGGCTGCAACTTAGTCTGTTTTTGAAACTAGGATATCTGATAGTCTATTTTCAGAGCGGAGGTTTTTAATAGTCTTTTTGGAATGGGAAATCCCAATGGTTTGTTTTTGAAGCTGTCCTTTCAGTGCCTGTTTTCATTTGTACCCATCGGTTTGCCACCCGAATAAAGGGAATCCCTGATTGCGGACTTTACTCAAGATAAAAGGAATGGAGGCGGGCCGGCGTATTGTTTTGTACAAAGTAAACGGATACCGCCGTGAATTATCTGCGTCTGGAATACCAAAGTAGTTGGCTGCCTATCAATTTCTTCAGTGGTTTTCACGGAACCGAGCTGACGACGGTTCTGGCTGAGAATGGATTGTTGTGACTTATATTGAAGAGGAAAACTATGAGGGAAAAGAAAACCACATCACAAGCATCGGATCTCCTACCGTAGCGTTGTCACAGACCCAGATCACATCCCATCTAATTAAATCCCGCAGAGACAGCGCACTCGGTGCCAAACTTCTGGACAATGGCACCGTCTCATACATTACGAGATGTACAGTAAACGCATTATTGATTTTAAATAATGCATTTAAGGCATCTTGTTTCCCAAAGTTTAATATTACAGACTCTTAGCATGGGTAGGTGCCTGGCTTTGCTTACTTTGCAGCCTGATTCAGCTTACTTCCTGGGGGCAGGCAGCTGACACCAACATGAAAGTGGCCTCAGGCTTTAAGACTGTCAGTTTACCTAACAAGGGTGCCGACGTCGATATTTTGTGCCTGATGCCTTGCTCTGATCGGCTCGGTGGCGAATGCGCAACTGTAGAAAGAAGTTTTGCCTACAGTTTCCACGCACCCAAACGCAAATCGGCCGAATTTTTTTTTCTTTTTTTTGGAACGACAAAAAAAGCCGTATTGCCATGGACGTGCAATTGCACGTCCATGGCAGTTGTTAACAACTTGACGCTCACGGAAAACGGTAATTAAAACGAAGTGTTTACGGAAAACGCGACTCGCAACTCGACGTTTGATGTTGTGGCCATTGAAATGTCAGTTAAGTTGACCTGGACCCCTCTCCAACGACAAGGCTGTAAGGTAGTACTAACAATGCCTACAATGGAATCAGTACAAATGATACCGGTACCTGTTCTAGAAAGTTTCGCATACCTGATTTAAGCATAAAGACTAAAACTGGTCTTGGTCGACGGTTCTTCTTTGGCTTGTTTCCAAGACAGACTTATCCTAGCCATACCAACGAAAGGGCACAGAGATGCCAAAATCAGTTATATTTATGGGTTTTGTTGCTAATGTCATATCTAATCCGAATCTTAGGACCAGCGATAAAGTGGATGTCTTATGCTACCTTGAGATACTTTAAAAATGGCCAAGCAGTAGGCTGATTGGAGCCTGCAGGGACGCACAGCTACTTCGCGATCGTATTCTCAATGCATGCTGACTCGAATAATGGCCCATATTTTCAGCAAGTTTGGATGGCGACCGTCTGTCATACTGTGGGACTCTAAACATGGGATGAAGGTCTGTGAGCTTAATGAATATGACCTTGTAGAGGTCCCAAAATCTGGACAGAACGGGATGGAGGTGAAGACATTAATATTTGATGTCAAGTCTGGCTGCCTACGCATTTCGCCGGGACCCCAGAACCCTTGGATCCCAGATTCGTCCACAAGTATCGACGTCAACGTCAACACAACACGCTCGTTGTCCTGGTTTCGACGTTGCTGGGTTGCCTGGGTCAGACCGCCACGCTGCGGGGCTCATGCAAGACCCTCCACCTCCACCCCAGCAGCCTGGAGCACTGCGCCGCTCCGAACATCCCGACTCCCTGGAATTGATTGTTCCGCGTATTTCTCGATCCGGGATTTTATTGTCTTTGCTTTATTTTTGTCGCCCCAAGGCCTAATTCTCTCTCTTTTATGCAGCCCGATCGAATTGGCGTCTATCTCCGAAAGGCTGATTGCGATAAGGAATGCAGCTCAGAAATGTTGGTCACAAGACGCTTGAAATGCCAGAATCGTAAAAACGATGTATAAAAACACGAAAGGACAGACATATCGCTGTACTACCGGGTAGAATTGATATTTTCAGAATAACTTTCTTAAGCAATAATGATTTCTCACTGGAGACTACCTGTAGGAACGAAGTATAAGGATAATGAAACTACCTCACCCTTTGCAAAAAATAAAAATAAATAAATAAATAAAATTCTTTATGTACAAAAATCGCAATCATTTTTCGGGGCCTAAATAAGTTAAATACAGTGCAGAAAGCCGCTAAAACAGGAATAAAGCCTGCTTCTCATTGAGGGTGATCGAGGGCTTTCCGCGACACAAGACATGCGGCGACTCAGTCGACGCAATTAAGTGATCGTTTTTCCATTCAGAAGGACGAAAGTACTTTACTGTTCCTCCAAAAAGGTTACACAGAACGAAACATCCTGCATTCAAAGCTGAGCATAATCTCGTTGAGGTGAGGAACGTTTCGTTTTAAACCAAGGGCCCTAGCACAAGAATATTGCACTAAGATTCCAAGCATGTTGGTATCCAACAACATACGCTCCAGTAGATCATGATTGCAACACATAAAGTTGGACAGGAATACGAACAAGTGATACCAGAGAAGATACATTCGCTCCCTTGAACCAACTGAAATACATCCACTAATGTAACAACTGTAGGTACCTATCATTTTGGATGAAATGGAAAACGCACTGACATTTCATGTTTAGAAAACATTTCCCATAATCTTTAAATAGAGCGAAAAGTTCAAAAATTGTTCTGTACCACCTATGATATTTATCCAGGAAATATTGTACCAAAATATTGGATAAACCAAAAAATATTCGATGTTACGTTATCATTTAATATTATCTTGGCTTTTTCTTCTGAAAAATATTTAAAATTCACTCATGAGTGCAGGTTACTTTCCTTTTAAAGCGTCTCTTTTGTCCAAAACAATTACGTACTCGCAACAAGCGAAATAATTTAACGAACATCAAGGGGAAGAAACCGCCATATTTGTTTCCCATTGATACTTTCCATTCTTTCCGAAAAAGGTAGCCGATAAATCACATCGATCGTGCAAAATGGCGCACACGTAAAAAGGTATGGAGGGGACCGAGGGTCGCGGGAGGTGTCGCGAGGTTGAAGGTGGGAGGAGGGAATCGGGGAGAATAAACAATCGGAACCTTTGCAATTCTCCCCACGGAGACACATATTTCCCTTGTGACCATGAAATTGTCTCGACCGCAATACAGGCAAGCAAGGTGCAAACATGATAATGGACGAAGCATCCCGCTGTCCCCAGCCCCACCAAACTTCGCCGACTCGCAACACTTTCAGCCTGGGCCTTTCCCTAAGCCACCAATATGGTTTCATTGTCTTCCTCTTACATTCTAATTTTGTTTCATCATTCATTTCGTTTGGACGATAAAGCCAATTAATAAATAAAGAAAAAGTAAAGCACAGTTATTCCTATTGATTTTGAAGTTAGGATTTCCATTTCAACAAAGTAATCTGTTGCATTTGTTCTCTAAGAGGCCATTATGTCCCCATTGAAATGACGAGAGGCTTTATACCTTGAAAGAGCACTCTTTCTCCAAAATCGATTATCTTGAGTCTGAGTTTTAGCTCCTTCTCACCTCGCCGAAATGATTTTTCTTTATTTGCGCTTCCAGAACCAACTTTGTTATAATCAGGTTTTTGGATTATCCCCTCCCTCCCCCTTCACCCGCCTGTGTTTGACAATTTTCGTCTTCTTTTCGGTGATCCTGTGAGACAGAGCAAGCAATGGTGGTGTGGTCCTGGCAGTTGGGCCAATCGCGATCCTCCTCAATGATTTACATATTGCCTACCTTAGCGGTCTCTGAATCCCTTCCGGTTCCCCTTCGGTTCCCCTCAGTTCCCTTTCGGCTCCCAATGGGCTCCCTTCTCACGCGGCGAGGCGACGTTGATGCCTTGGAAAGTCACACATCATTAAGCAGAGATCGGCTAAACACAGGTCTTCGTTTTTGCGTATCCGCTCGTAGTATGCGTAGAAATTGATAAGAGCAAGGGCGGGAGAGGGAAAATGATGACCTTTTCAAACCTTTCGCGCGACTTTCACTCCAAATCACTATTTTGCTCACCACTAAAACGAATACCTAAATTGAGTAAAACTATACTTATGTTGGGTAGGGTAGAGGAGAGAAACGAGACACCTAACTAAATAGGGGTCGAGAGTGGTGCTGTCTTTTTCGAGGAAGAAGGAACGGAATGTGCCCCTCCTTATAATCGAGGATTCGAAACGGCAACGACTTAAACGAGGAGCAAAAGAACATCGTTCCGAGTTCCTCTACGTCAGTCGACTGCGATCAGAATTCAGGTCTATTCAAATGTCCCGCCCACGTGTGACTACTGTAGATATGAGATAACCGTGCGTCTGTGTTCTTAGCACACTTAAAAGGGCACTCATACAGCGATGCCCTGCGAGTGCTGAGTTGCCTTTCCCCTTGCATAGTCCTCCCACTCGCTCGTTCTCGTCATTTCGTCAGTAGGCTAGCTGGCAAACGATAAGTAGCTTGGCTAATTGTGTTGTGTAGAGATATCTATATTGTATCGTCGTCGATAGTTGGAACTTAATGTGTTATAATTTATACCTCTTGTCGAGCACAGTAAAAACCAAACCCCGTTTTTGGGAATGCTATACCTGTTTTGGGCGTGAAACCAAAACGGGGGTGGTACGTATTTTGGATATTTTTCAAGATAGGCCTACGTTCAACCTTATCATTGAAAAGGTTTCGGCGAGCACTTCCCATTGATGTGGCTGAACATAGGTCTATGTTGAAAGGTTACCAAATTACGCAACTCCCGTTTTAGTTTCATACCCAGAACAGGTATAGCATTACCCAAAATGGGGATTTTGTTTTTACTGTGAGAGCCTTCCGTCGTCAAGCGTTGGCGTAAATGGGCACTGGGTCACTTACCTTAGATAACCAAACATATGATGTGAACTTAGATAAGTAAAGTTGACCTAATGTAACGGCTGCCTAACCATATTCCGCTGTTTACGGCAGCGCCTGCTGTCCGAAAAGGGTGCAGTATCAGGTAACGGAGTGCTACAGAAGCAAGGCCAAAGGCAACTTTGCTAGCTTGGGGTAACCTGGACTCATTTCATCGACGAAAACTAATACAGCCTTCTTTAATCTACCCAAGATTAACCCAACAATGATTTATCCCATTTCGGGTAAACATCCTTGGATAGCTAACTTTGCTCAACCTAACGTTAGACCAACCTTTACGAGGTTGTACAACCTCATACCCTTATGATATGACGAAAAATACTGAACGAGGGCAGAATGAAGTAGGATGCAAATTATTTCAAAACTATATAATAGAGAGAAAACGGTCTCTAAAAGAATCATCAAAATGTAGAAATAGTTCTCTCTAATTATCATTATTTTGTGTGTGTTTTGCGTGGTTACTTAGTATGTTTTAATACTTTTATTGAACATTTCCATTTTTTGGAGAATTGGAGAATGCGGTTGAAGGAAAAAGTAGCAACAAAAACAAAAATAAACTATTTTTCAAATTTAAAAATAAAAATAAAAAAACAACTGGAGATTAATGTTTAGCAGATGAACGTTGACCTACCCGAAGTCGTCACAAAAAAAAAACTCGATGACATCATAGGATGATTACCAGCACACCATCGCAACAGTCATACCCTTTTTAGACACTAGAAGACTCCTCGGAAGCTGTTTACGAAGGAAACGCTGAAGTATTGCAAACAAGGCCATGAGAAAACATCGTCCTCGTGGAAGAAGCAAAATATATTTCCACACTGTCGACGGTAAACATCATATGCTTAATAGATACTCGGCTACGCCATGTGAGTAGAACTTGATGGAGTCGAATACTACACCGCAAAAGAAAAAAAAAGAAAACGGTGTACCGCAAACTTGCGACCCCAAATATGGGAAAATAGGAAACTTTAGCACTCTTTGGAACGCAAATTGGCAAAAAATAAAAAAAAATTGGCTAGCGACAAATTGTTTTTAGCAAATATGATAAGCGCTGTGCCATGAGAAGTCGCCACTAGCCAAGTTGAAATTGATGTGAGCTTTTTTTTCCATCCAATTTTCCTTTTATTGAGTTCGAAGTGTTTATCTTTTCCATGTAGTTTCCGGTATTCATTTCGGATTTAATAAATTTCATTCCTTTAATTAGGTTTATCATCCTCAAGAGGTCTCGATAGGATAGCGGGGTCTGTCACGCTCCTTATTTCGAATTACGGTACTTTTACTATGAGTTAACGTTGACATATCAACTTGAAAACCTATCTGTGGAACTTTGAACCTTCTATATTAGCATATGCTCAGTTTATCGACGATAAAATCCCATAAAAATCCTGGTTTTGCAAGTTTGTGGTTCAAGGTTCTTGGCTGTGCAGCCATCAACTCCAGTTCTACTTACATGGCTACTCGCAAAGCAACTAGATGGAACTTTACAAATGGTTCGTCTGACGGATATCAACCAGGCACGAAGGGAAAGATGTTGAAGGAAAGCTAGCTTTACCGCATCAGATGCCACTGTTCTTGGTCCTCCTTTATGTCGGCCGAATTTTGATTCATAAAGGAGTGCTCAATTGGGAGTACTGCACTGTTATGAAAACGCTAGCAGGGTCCTCGTATGTCCGAAATGATAAAAACACAAATTAGGAATATCCACTGCCCACACCAAGAAATTGGATGTGCACCTTGACGACATTCCAACCGAGTCTTTGAAGTATTGCGAGGCTCCAACGATTGCTACGAGGGAAACTTGCTTTGCTGCTGCCAAACCTGTGTCCTCATTACCTCTTGGGTCGACCAGAAATTCACGATAACATGGATGGAGCTATCAATGCTCAGCCAGTACCAATGAAAGCACGGAAAAGCAAGGAACTTTGAGAGGGAGAGAGGAGGCATTGGTTTTGCGGGAGCTGGGAAAAATCATAAAGGCCGAGGCTTAAAAGGAAGAATAGGTCGTTGCCGAAGCTTTGTTCAATATGGATGAGAAACAAAAAGACCTTCCGTGAGTGTTCCTCCCATCCAACTGCCTTCCGGAAACGGACATCGCAATAAGTGTGCAACGACGAGTGCAAGAGGTTCCTCATACAAGATGAATCGATTGCCTAGTCTAGTCTACATCAATACTGGTTTTGCATTGCTCTGGGTGCGAGGCGCCTAAATGATAAATGGAGCTGAGATCAGCAGAAGCATTGCTTCCAAGGGGTCGGTATAGGTTCCATAGGTTTAATTTTTGATAGAGTTCAGTCAGGTGGAGTGAGAATGGGTCTCAGATAAGGGCCTAGATTGGGTTAGGTCTTTAGGAAATAAATCAGGCTATGATACGTCAGTTTTACGTAAGAATAGGTTTTTTGTATAATCGAGTTTTAGGTTGTTATATCTTAGGCTAGTTTAGCTTAGGTAGTGAGCGGAATTAAACCAACAGCTGGCGGCTTCCCTCTCATGTCAGTCAATGCAGCACCATTTGGCGGCCATAGGTAGGCCACCGGGTGACACCCCAGTAAGGCGTGTTGCCTATCGATTGCTTGTCGTATATAGCTTCGGTATAATACTTCTCTTTATGGGCCCTTGCGGGCTGTGATGCAAAGGGTTACTTCGTGTTGGTGACCTTAAATATTTTTCCCGTTTTTTCAGGCAATATTCATAAATTGTGGAGGAGAAAGAGGATTTTACTTGGCGGGCCGCACCGTTAAGATGACAAGACTGCGGCCGTAATGTGTTACTTTTGCAGAATGAACAAAAACGAAGCTGCGGTTGCTGCCTTCCTTTTCTTCTGCGTCTTGGCTTGGACACCGACCATATATTTGATTTATTCAATTCGTCGCACGAAAAACTATAAGTCCTCCCGGTACACTAACAGATGGAATTTTCAACCTGTTGTGTGCTAACCTTCATCGACAAGCCGAGCAGAGGTTAATCAAAGGAAAATACAAACAGACGGCACATAATTGACCATTAACCCCAAACACACCTTTGCTTATCGAATCCGATCGGATCACCGTCGACAGTCATCAAGCCTATTGGAGAAAAAGCGAAGCAAGGCACAAGGCATTTAACCCACTACCGCCCAGCGATGCCGTCCGGCAACAGAAAAATATATTTTAGAGGATCTTTCCAGTTCAGTATTGTCAGAATTTGAAAAATATCACCCCTCTGGAAACCTGAAATTTAATTATTTAGGTATTTCCCAAAGCT
>Ga0058701_10002466_pt1 | contig 14050 bp, 8 predicted proteins | sample AgamicOrMae_FD_97039 | JGI IMG/M metagenome (GOLD analysis project Ga0058701, IMG submission 97039) | Agave microbial communities from Guanajuato, Mexico - Or.Ma.e | ecosystem: Host-associated > Plants > Phyllosphere > Phylloplane/Leaf | place: Guanajuato, Mexico | collected 2012-06-04 | reverse complement strand
CGTAAGATCCACATAAAAACTACGTTGCAGCAACGTAACATGTCAACGTTCCAACTACGTCAAAGTTACGTTCCGTCCTGATGGGGTAATAAAAAAATTAAAATAATAATAAAAAAACAACATTCAGACTTTTAAAATTATTGAAACAGCTTCTGTCTAAAATCCCTTTTTTTAACGCACCAGAACAATTATAATTTGGACGAGGAGACCCGATCGGGACATTGTCATAGAAATCCCGCAGAAGTGGATTCAAACTCGTCGAAATCGTCTGCAATCACTCAAAAGTTGTAGGATACTTGCTTGGCTTAGGCCACAAAATAAAGTCCAGCGCGATTTTATCTGAGAGAAGAAATTGGAAGCGATTATAAGAGACGGGCTTTTTAGGTAAACGATACCCTGAGAAAAGTAGACTTGCCTAATGAACGAGTGGGGAACGTTTAAAGAAATCCAGTTGTGATTTGCCTGCAGAAAGACGGCACACCGTTGACAAGCTTCTCGAGTCCCCAGCGCGTCGTGGACTGGGATTAATCCCGGTCCCTTTAGGGGGGGGGGCTTTAGGAGGGGTTAGGGGCTACCCCCTTCCGAGGGACCGGAGCCGTCTGGCTGCTGGAAGTCATGATCGCTCCCCCCCTCGACAGCAATGGCCCCAGTGGGTGCTGAACGGCGCGGGGGGAAGGGGGGGCGCTACCGCCAAAGCCCCAGTTGTCCTCTATGCGAATCGCCCCCGTTAGATGGAACCCGATTTTGACGAATGCGATCAACCATCAACTCGCTGTGCCTTTTTAGCTTTCGGAATCTTCGCGAAGCTGCTCTGATTGAAAACGGACTAACCCGATTGAAGGCCCTTTTTGAAGGGTTGCCGCTGGTGGATCCAAACAACCGCTGGATGTAATTTCTGTGCGTCAAAAGGTTGGACACGGAGATTGAGAACGATATTTTTACTTCCATTAACCCATTTCGATTGATTTTGGTGCAGATATTTACCTGTATTTAAACTTGAAAACCTCTTTTTTTCGGCAATTCGAGGCCTTTTGTTTTTGGTGTAGATCAGCTCAATGGTTTTCAAAATTCAGAGCAATCATATTATTTTCTTTTTTATTTTATTTGTTTGAATTCTATTTATTGCTAGTGTTTTATAAACGGTTGGAGACATCAAAAAGTGAAAGGATGCCACCTTACCAGGAGGGATTCAATTTTCCATATTTTTTTTCCATTTTAAGGTATTTTTGGACGTTTTTGATGGTGTTTGAGGTTATCACAAAATGGACTTATTTCATCTTTTCAACCCTTTTTTGGGATAAATATTTTGAATACCCATAAATTTTAGTACCACTGTAAATAAATCTGGTCGTGAATTGACCCGGCCTAAAAGGAACAAGGAAGTATAGGTCTGCGTCAGAGCCGGTATTATCAAAGAACATGCGGACCATTTTATGGGCAATGAATATGACTTGCGTTCCTCGTCGCCGTCGGAAAAGCGACACCCTGTCCACGAAATCCCGACCTTGCGGGGAAAATCCAGTAAAAAAGGGGCGAAGAAATGGAGCGAGTGCGATGGAAGATGAATCTCCAATTGTTGGTCCAATTTTCTCCGTCATTTGATAGGGCAGCAGCCCTGTTTGGGCAGAGGCCCTGTTTGGGCCGGGCAGGGGCCCTTGGCCGGGCCGCGCTGTTTGGGCAAAGGCCTGTTTGAACAGAGGCCCTATCTGGGCCGAGGGCTTTGGCAGGAAAAATATTGATTGTGGCTGCAAAGCGGCGTAAAGGTCGCTTCGCTTTGCTGTTCCCAACGATATTGAGACGAATGACATGTCTTTATGCATTGTTTAACACAGTAACCTTATGCCGCCGGAAAATCCTATCGGAGAATCCATCAGATGGAAAATCCGATCCACCTCCCAGCCTGAAAATTGCGCTTCTTTAACTCCCTTCTTTTTTTTCAAATATTTGAATTTTGGAGGAAGGAAAAAAAACTTTGATAAAAGATTTTTAAAATAAATTTTGTAGTTTTGTATTATTGTATCGGAGTTTACCCATTGTATTATTGTGTTATTTTTGTATCATGTAATGAGTGTATTGGAGTTTTGTAGTATTTGTGTCTTTTGAAAGGGGTCCACAATTCACCAAGAACATTTAGACTGACTTGAAAGTTAGTTTCCATGCCTTACTTTGCTGGCACGACAGTCAGTCTGGCGATCCAAGTTGGAACACAAAAGGAGGACAATTCCAGCTTTAAAATTGGTTTTTAACGAGGGTAGAAAATCGGGTGGAAAAAACAGGAGTCCCACGACCCTTGGACCAATTTCAGTACAAGCTTCCAGTTAGAGATTCGAAGGATAGTCCTGCGAATGTCTTCCGACGCTGAGTGTTATTTTATATAGCACATGGGACAAAGTTGAGAGACATCCAAATCACGTTTTGTTTGGCAGTCGCATCCCACTGGCTCTGCCTTTCTTTCTTTACGACGTTTTTCGACGTTTTACAGCCTCCATGAATATTCCGTCCCATTGGGGGGACCATTCCCCGCGCACGTAATCAACATTACGCGAATCAGACCCCCGACGCCCCCCTCCCGCAGATCCTCTTTCCAAATACAGTAGAGTCTCAGTTATACGTCTCTCAGTTGGGAGTCCCACTCGTTTATACGTCCAATTCGTGTAGTCTCCTCCAGAATACTTTACACGGAGTTAAACAGAAGATTATTTTCACTTGTACATCCCTCTCAGTTCTACGTCCAAAGGTGTGAGTCCCGACTTGGACGTACAACCGAGATTCCACTGTACCTTTTTACATGTCTTTTGGTGGAACTAAGTTGTAGGTTCAGAGTGACTATAGCGAGTGTAGTGAGTACAGGTACACTCAAACTTTTAACGCAATAATTTCCACCTCTCATCACGTTTTACATATTACACGGAGAAAATGACTGTTGCCTCAACAAAACGTTTTGTTAATATAGCCACAGCAAACCAGAATTGTTGGGGTGACAATTTTACTTGTTACGGTGACATCTGTAATTGTTGCGGTAACAATTCATATTGTTGTTGGAACAAATGAAATTGTCACCACAACAATTCTGGTTGGCTGAGGCTGTAATAACAAAACGATTTGCTGAGGCAACAAAGTCTTTTCCTCCGTGTTTCTTGTCGGCAGAAGAGCTAAGCGACAGTAAAGCGAGGCAGTGGGGATCTAAAATATCGCTTCTCTCTAAGGACGAATCAGTAGATGATTCTAAATCGAAATCGAGCCACTGATTCACTTCGGTGGTTCGATTGAAAATTAGTGGATATCTACTGAAAATCAGTAAATTTCCTCTGATTCAAGTCCAAAGTGTTTCTTTTACCCGTGGAACTAACTTTCGTGTCCTGCTCCCACCGCGTAATCTGGCATTTCCAGCAGGGACCATTTTTACGCCGATGAATGCATTCTGGCTCAGGAACGATCCATTTCGCTTAATGAGAAAACAGAGGTCTACCATGACACAATTTTCTTTTATGTAGAATGAAAATCATTTTTTCCCTGCCGTTCTTTGGCCTTATCCAGTCCGTGTTACCACAAATAAAAAGAGTCGAATTACTAAACAGCCCTCTAAAAATATGCAACCGAGAAGGAAAGGGCTACCGCAACCCGCAGGACATCAACCGTAAACACGGTTTATCTCTACCCACAAGCCCAGTTCCTAATCTGCTACCGATAAGTAAGCGGTATCTCGCATGGCGACCACCAAAAGATACATAAAATGAAACGATATTAAAATTAACCGATTTGTGCCCAGAGGAAGTTTGAAAAAATTAATTTAAGGGAATAATCAAAACGTTATGGGTCAAAATTTTGCAAAATGGTGTTTTTGAAATGATCATTTTTTTATTTAAGCTAATTTAGAGTTACCTTTTTACTTTTAAAAAAAGGGATTTTTGGGAGAATTTTGCATAAAAGTTGATATTTTTGATGGGTCGATAACAGCCCAGTGGGCAAAAATCAGTTCAAATTAAGAGAGCATACCGTTATTTTTTTTTTAGGTATCTCCGTACTTTTTTGTGCAATACCAGCAACCTATTACGTATTGGAAATACAAACAGATGGCGTGTTTGAAGTGAAACTACTTTTTTTTAGATGAAATTAATGTTGAACAATAAAAAGGATGAATCCCCGGAGAAAGAAGCCAACGAGGCAGTGCGGTACGGAATTTTAGGGTGGTATAAAATATCCCCTTAACCGCCAGACGCCACCATAAATTCGCGTAAAAGTTATTAAAACGTTGCAGTCTACCACAACATTTGTTAGCACCGTCATCCAAATTAAAAGTACCCGCAGTCGTTATGGTTAACAAGCTCTTTTTTTGGTTGCAACTATTTGAAGAACTCCGTTCGGACAACAGAATGAATTCAGAGAGAGCAGAAATATCCTCGTTTCGAATTAAAAGACATTTTTTTATCTTTTTCTTTTTTAACTGTTTTGCTTTCTTTTAAATGTTAACTACATTATAATATACCTGAACGAAAAGCTCAGTGAATTTGACAACCATTTACTAAAAAAAGAGAACAAAAGAAATTGAAAAATCGATCCATTTTTGGCCATTTTAGAAAATTTACTTATTCCATTTCATTTTTTCTAGAGTAAAATTTTCATGGTGTTAAGATTTTTGGTCAGAAACTAAACGTTGAATTTTTCTTAGAGAAAGCAAAAGCTTGGAAGTGTTCTTAGACCATCAATTTAACAAAAAGCAATGATAATTAAAAATTATTTTGTGAATGAAAGTTCAGTCCCACATACAGAATGGAAATAAATACGCAAATCAACCTTCTTCAAATTCACTTGTCAGCTAAAGCAACGTTTCCAGTTTGAAAAAAAAAGAGGAAAGAACCTTTGGCTAGGAGAGGAAAAATGCAAGACAAAAGACATCTATATTTTCGTTGGGGGCAGACGTGTTCTTTGACATTTGACTAAAGCGACAGTTTTGCAGCGTTGTTGCAAGCAAATTGCACAAAGAGCGGTGCGCGAAGCGTGCTAACTTAGGCGTGATGGAACCGTGACATTTCCGCCTTCCCTTCCGTTGTTTTGCCGCCGTCAGGGGGCGCTTCTTGGCGCCAGTTTCAAATAGGCAGCTTAACAAAATCTGGTTTCGTAGCGTGACAAATGTTCAAAGGAAATCCGTTGGTAAACCCAACGTGAAGATGATTCGGTTAAGAGGGGTTAGACTATGTAAGGTCAGGTTCAGAGATGGTTTCAGGGTCCATTGTGAGGGACAAGCCAGTCCAGACATTGGAGAAATACAGGTTGTCTTACCTAAAAACCTTAACCTTAGAAGTAACAGTTTCGTAGGAGTATTGATTATATAGCTGAAGTCACGGCGATGTGATTCCGTTTATAGGGAACGTATAGAAGAGAAAAACTTTTGATAAACATGCATACTTACACGCAGTAACCTTTTTCGGAGTAATACTATTTTTTGAGGTTAGGTTCTAAAGTGAAGGAAAAGAGTCCGGATTCGTAGATTTGATAAAAGGAAGGCTGTGAGGCAGTAAAGGGCAACCACGGCCCAATCGATCCGTTGCTGTGATAAAAAGGTTTTTCGGGGACCGTGACGATTCGTGACGACCCGTGATTGAGAGCCCGCCCAGCTCTGAGCAGCAGCCGAGGTCGGAGGACCGACCGACCTTGGACGAGGGAACACAAAACTTTCCAAACCCAACGCCATACTTTCTATCTCGAAAAAGTAAAACCGGAACTGCATTCTGTTTTTTGTCTGAATACTATTTGATCATCTAAATTAATTTAGGCACAAAATGCATCCCGTTCGTCCATTTAATGACGAATTGGTCTAATTTTTTGTGTCCAAGAAAAGTAATCAGTTGGTAACAAAACTCAGAATATAAATATAAAATCAACTAACAATGAGACTTGATTGCTTTCTAGCTGGGCGACGCAAAGAAAAAAAAATATTCAAAGAAAATTAGCAAAGGTTCTCTTACTTGTTAGAATAGACTAAAAAAAACAAACAATTTTAAACAGATTAAAATCTTGCTTCGGGAGAATTGGCTGTCGCACATTTTCCCAAAATTAAGACAAGATTTGCGGTGCGTTGAGTAAATAATTGCGAAAATAGCCAATTAGGCCAGTAAAAAAAAATGTGTTGCCGGTACGATTTAAAGCTAAAAATCTGTTACATTTTTTTAGGTTAACTAATCTAACCAAAAGTTGGAAAAATCGAATAAAAACTCTTTGATGTTAAGTCTGAGGAAGTGCCGTTTCATGACATCCAATTGGCGCTTGAACATCTTAACTTACTTCGATTCGTGGAAATTGGGGAAATCGCAAGAAGACCCAAGCGCTGAATACGAAGCGAGGACTCGCTGAAGTTGGTATGCAACGCATTTAAGCGAAAATTCTGGAAAATTCCTCTTTTAATGAAGCGCGGATATCTCCAGTGCTTTGCCTCATATCCAACTGCATCTAATTAGCAAGGTACTCAAGTACGCAACCAGAAAATACTCGAAATTGGAACGCTTATCAGCAAAGACTTTCAGGAATTTTAATTGTGGAAAGGAATTCGCCAAAGGAACTCTCCTCACTCAACTGGTTGAAAACAGACAACAGACGAGTTAAGTATCCTTTTCTTCTGGGAAACATACGATTAAAACTCGTTATAATAAGTATTTCCTTTTTAGGGTGCATACGCATATTTGGACCAAAATATTGATTCTATGTCAAGAAATATGCTTTCGGTCCTTGGATGACATTGCATCGAGACTCAATAAAACAGCATTTAGACAATCGACAAAGCTAAATTGGTTCTTCAAAAAAGCAAAAAAATTGGTTCGCGGAAAGTGCTTCAAAATATTGTGAAAGAAAAAAAAAGCCCAACATTGGAGCAAAGTTCATAAAAGAGCTTTTGATTTCATTTTTAATCATTTAAAATCATAATTTTTGATAAAATTAAAATTTCAACATATAAAAAAAACGAAAATAATGGGTGACTAAAAATACAAAACGTGGGATATCATTACGCCATCAAAAAATCGCGTTACGCGTTACGAAAAATACATTCACTATCCTCAAAACTAAGTGTGTTGTTGAGTTTACAGCTTCACGCTTAATCTGTTCAACATTATCGAAGGTAGGAACGTTTACGAGCGATTTCAGTGATTGAGGAAGTGAATGCACGGGAAGAGCGTTCCTGAGCAGTAAATTGAAACCTCGTTTGGGGAGACGGCAATGAGCTGTTTTATTGTTTCTCACTATTTGCCACTCTGTTCGCGTAGCGCGCGGCGCAACGCACCCCCAAGGAGTGCAACCACCCTAATATAGCGGCTGCATTCGCCCCTCCCTCCTCCCCTGAGACTGCGGTGAGCCCCTTGACTGATCGTCCGATTTGTAAGATTGTAAAAACTAAGCGGCCGCGATACGTCTTCATTTGGTGGGCTGGTGGGTCGCCTTCGCGGGTGGGGGGGCGAAGGGGCGGGCCGAAGGGGCGGTGGGGCGAAGGGGCGGTGGGCGAACAGGTCCCTCAGGCCACCTGCACAATGATGGATCATCATTATGCCCAGCTTCCTTCCGCGTTTTATAACCCTCCCTGTATTTTGGATAAAAATAATAACAACGTCTTAAGGAAATATATCGCTTTGCGGTGGATGAGATGCATAAGTGGCAAATTCCCTCAGGTGCTTCCGGAGGGAATTCCCAAGTTTTTGGAAAAGAAATCAATCACAAGGCACTATATTTTTCAATAATATTGTTAGGTTTCGGATCTCTTGACGTTCAGGATATTTCGAACAAGTAGTTTTTAAGTCCAACTTTGGAAAATTTACGGCCGAATATTTTGGAGAATTGTACCAAAAGACGTATATTTTACTACATCTAAACCTATTAGATTCAATTATTTCCGGTAAAATACTGATTTTTTTTAAGGATACGGAAAATTACACGCTAAAAAAAATTAGAAGTGAAAATTGCTTTGAGGAGTGAATTTGCACTCCTAAAGCGAATTTTTACAACTACATTTGTAGCGTGTAAATTACGAGGTATACTAAAGTTGAGTAAGGCCTAAAGATAATGACGTTGGATAGGTTTTACTTGATGTTGAGGACGAAATTGCTGGCGAAAAGGTGGTGGGAGGTTTTGTTAGGCTAGGTTCGGTCTAGTAAGAGCGAGTTAGGGTAAGGACAGGATAATGAATGACGAGGAAAGGTTTGGGCAAGTATTGGTGAGGTGAGACAGGTTATTTTGATGACGTGTCAGTGCGAGTGAGAAAGATGCCTCGAAAAGGAAACATAAGGTGAGCTGAATCTTTCGGTGGCTGACGGATAGTTGTTTGCTAAGCTCAAGCGACTCGGAGCGGGGCGGGGCGGCGGAGTGGCGAAGGAGCACCGCTTGGTCACGTCAATGCTAAGCTGCAGGGAGGGGGGAAGCGCCGGGGTGGGGGGAAGTGCACTAACTCCGGTGGCGGGGGGGGGGGAAGCGGCGCCATCAAACAAAGGGAAGGATGCGAACGAGATGGAGGCTTGGCAGAGATGGATCACATCACCTTCACGGCGGGCGCCGCTTTCCTACAACGGAAAACGGCCCGATGGACACGACAATATTCCGCACAAAATAGACGTCTATCCGCGCTCTCGCAGATAATCTAGCCCTGACTTATTTAACGAAAGCAATTTAAGCTTAGCGCAGTTCTCATTTCACAGAAACCCTGGACCTCCCCAACAAACGTATTTTCGACCGCCGATATTTCACCTTTCTGATTATTTTATAGCCAGTTCTATTCGCACGCCTAAGTTAATACAAGGGAGACTCGAACGCTCGGAAACCAACCCAATACGTTTAACGTTGAGAAAAGACGTGTTTCAAAAATCAATCAAGTGAAAGAGTACGTTTTAAAAATCGGACAACTGCAATGTATGAGAATAGCAGTCGACCGTGTTTTGAAATAAACGCCAAACGCGTTAATTTGATCGATTTTTCATTGGAGGGATCGAAAGTCACTTTTTTCATTTTACATACATAAATGCACTAACCAAAATATACTGTGTTGTCAGTTCTGTCAATGTAAATACACAGTAATATTCTCAAATGATTCCGGCGTTAAATTCTTCCCACAGCGCGTTTGCAAAATACAGGCCATCTCAGTGAGAAGACCTAAATTACCGAGCATATTTTTAAAGAACTTTGGGCCAAAATCAAATTACGGTCGAAGCAAAACTTCAACGGTTCGAAACTTTCGCTGATCCCCGAACGAAAATCACACCTATCAAATCCAAACAACCCCCAATAATTTTAAACTAATCAAAACATTCGTTCCCCGGCCAGAATCTCTTCCCCAAATGAGCTTACTTTCTTGCGGGACGCGCGGCACGGGTGGTGCCGCTGGTGGCAGTGCCGCTGGTGGCAGTGCCGCTTGCCAGCCGCACCGCGCCACTGTAACGAACGTCCAATTTACGAACACGCCCAACTGTATTGAAAAGTTATAAAAACAAACTTTTGTTAAGGATCCGTCGGACGGAAGGGTTTTATAGGGGCAACGTTCGCCAGTCGCTATTCCAAGTGGCTATTGGAAGTTTTTTAATTGTGAGCGCAGTCCCGCTAGCGAGACGCGAATTTACTGACGAAGAGAAAAAGCTGCTCAAGATGATGTAAACTCTCCGCAATTTTTCCTTCACAAAGAAAACTTGGCCGCATCCCTGCGTTACGCGCTTCATTTAGTATGCTAATTACTCATCATTTTGACATAGATAATCGAGGGATCTCGCGCTCCGTGGCTGTACTTGCGAGGGAATGCTTGTCTTCGATTTTACGCTGAATAAGCCGGACATGAATTTGGTTTCATCGGAACACGAATCCGATGCGTTCGTATTATACGGCTTTAAGTATTTTTTGGTGGACACGCAACTTTGAAAAGAAATCTGTATTTCCATGACATGTCGTCGTGTAATGGAACCTCTCACAAAGCGTCATGAACCTTGCCGCCTGTCCAGATGTACCCTTACAGTCCAGATATGAATAGTAATCCAAACTGTGCGCGGGAAATCTCTGAGGAAGGTCAGAAAAATCTGGAAGATCCGGACACGTAGGTTGAGCGTCGTTCTACCTGCTCTGTTCTAAGTTCTAATGCAATGAAACCGGTTGCAACACAAAAACAGGATTTGGTCAGAATGGTTCAACTTTCTACAGTCTATGTCAGTTCGGATTGAAGAGAACTCGCAAAAAAGCCACATCCGATCCAGTTATGAATTCGAAGAAGACAATACGATGACTGGGCAAAGGACACTATGAAATCTAAACTTGTTTTGGGCTCCGAGGTTCCCGTTCGCTCGGAGCTCCGGCATCATGTCAACAGGTAGCAGTTTGCGCTTTACAATGACTGAAGGCGAGAGAAAACTTTTAACTAACTTTGGGGTGTTTATTTCAGCAGTTCCCAGCAAACAGTCTTTATTCATTAGCGTTCGACTACCTCGTTAAAATGAAAACTTTCCACTTTCCTGATAATTTATAGACCTGCAACCGCCTAAAAATCATTATATTCAATTACTAAAATGTTGATTACGGAGTTCCAGTACCACGAGTGGAAATTTTTCTAAGATTTTTCCCTTCTTTTTTTCAGGAGCAGCACGTGTTTTATGGAAATTTCGTGGACTGGAATTAAAATGCAGTTTTTGTTTTGTGCGGACTTTGTTCATGTCTCAAAAGATTTGCATTTTTTAAATCAGTCCTAGTCTACTTGACTAGAGTTAAAATTAAATGTATTCCACTTCAATACCTTCATAAATTCAAGTCCATAGACTTTTTTCGTATCTTAAAAATATGTTAAATAATCACACCTAACACTCTCTAAACTAGGAGCGAGCACGACCGGTTTTAATCGTAACAAAATAAAATCTTCATAACCAGTCAAAAGCCTCAATCCTTCGTTTCTCAAAACCATTCATAATTGAGTTTTTGTTCATTTTTTATTTTCTTTCTTTTTCTATCCGGAAGGCTCACTTTACAGTGTCAAACATAGTCTAGCTCCGAGCTGTCCAACACAGCCACAAACTACTCCACGTCTCCCCGAATTCACCTATCAAAAGATTACGTCGGATTTTAAGGCGGCAGTTTCCCCCATCCAACGAGTATTTTAAATTCAAAAGTGAGCATTGCAGAGCGCGCGTTTCATATGCCGGAAGTTTCCGTAGCAAGTTTTCACGTCGTACGCAGAGCCGCCTGTTCGCTGTTCGCTCCACGTTCCCATACAGGCGGGCCCACCGCTTTGCCGTTACACCATACCCCGCGCCCAAAACGAAATTCAATAAAAGAAATCAAAACTCGGGGAACGGTGGCTCACGCTAATGCAATATCCATAGCGGCGCTCGTAACCACAAAAAGTCACACAATAATTGAAAACAGACAGTCACAGATGACGCCGAAACAAAGGCCCTATGGCCCTGCTCGGCTTGGCCTCCCCTTCCTCAGCGCTTCCCTCTTTAACGCGGTTCCCGACCCGCCTCTAACCATTTTTTCCGTCCCACTTCCCCCACGGCTTCCCTCCCATATCCGCCTCTCTTTACCCTCATTTATCGTTCACTTTCCACGCACGTCTCTTGTCTAAAGCTCACCTATCTAACTTACCTAGTTTGTCTGAAACCGAGATCCATTTTAAACGACCTTTCACTTTCTTTTCCGACGGAAACTTTTTGCTCGGGCAACGAAAGTCTTGTCGCGACAGACTAAACAATAACTTTGATTATGTGAAGCGCTCTAAAATTTAGCTGATTTCTAGGTCGCGTACTGTCTGTAAATCGATAAGCGCTAAAAAGTTCCTTTGAAAAACTGTTTAAAAAATAAAATTAAAAAAAAAAATAAAAAATTATAGCGTTAATTGAACATTGTCGCCGTCGAGACTGATTTCTTTGTAACTTGGTAACGGTGGGGTGGCAATTTTATTTAATATTTTAAAATAAAAATATACGGATACGAAGGCGATAAAATATTTCATAGAGGTAAACAAAACTGGATGAATCAAATGCCTATTTTTTATGTTCTCTATGGGCGTTCTCAATTTTTTTTTCATGTCAAACAGTTTTTCTTGAGGTATCCAGCTGCAAAATGACCTCATCAGTCAACCAACTGAAGACGAAAAAAAGGAATTCTAAAAGTACATTTTTTTTAATATTAAAAAAATAAAAATGCTAAAAGAGTTTTCCTTATCCGCCCGACGGTTTTCCAGCGAAGTCCGTCTCGTGGCTCGGCCGGCGCCTTAGGCCGTTGCCTTTGGGTCGTCGCCCGCCGGGCTTTTCTTTGCCTTTGGAGGGCTGATTGGTAGCAACTTTTTGCCCCCATTTTTAGTCCGTGTCTACAATTGTGTCAAAGAGGGAAAAAAAAAGAAAAAAAAACTTGGCGTGTCCGAGCGGCAAGTTGCGGTTATGAGATCGATCGTTTCCCCTATCCCCTTCCCGTCCCTTCCCCTCCACCGGATGCAACGCGCGGAGGGCGCCACGGGCTACAGTGCGATTCCGCTCTTTATCAGCGACAAACTATTTTCCGGAAAAATGGTTTCAAAAAAAAAAAAAAAAAGCTTTTTGGGCTTCAGACAGAAGATTTATTAGTCTCCTCTCACAAAGTTTGAAATAAAAGTTACAAACACAGTAAAAACAAAACATCCGTTTTAGGTTTAACTGTTTTGAGTGTGAAACTAAAACGAGGATAGTACGTAGTTTGGTAATTTTCCAAGATAGACCTCTGTTCAGCCACATCAATGGAAAGCTCTTGCCCAGACCTTTTGAATGATATGGCTGAACATAGGTCTATCTTGAAAAATAATCCAAATACGTTCCAGCCCCCGTTTTATTTTCACACCCAAAACAAACGTACAGAACTACCTGTGTTCCAGGTGTTTTGTTTTTATTGTGGATGCGGTACTGACAATAGTTTGCATTTCATGACAATAGGCGTGAGCGCAGGCAACTTGTTGACAAAGCTCATCGCAAATAATTGAAGTTGTGTTGTTCCGATCACGTCCCCGGCTGAACAAAAGTGGGACGTGAGAGTAATAAAGCCATTGTTACCCGCCTCCACACTATTTACAATTATTTCCTTGTGATACGCGCTGACAAAGTGCGCGAAAGGGAATGGCAACAATGTACGAGAGCATTGTTGTTCTCAAAGTTTCACACGCAAGAGACGCATTTCCATTGTTGAGCCTCGGCTCGGCTCGGCTTAGCTCCTGCCACGGCTCAGCCCCTAATGGAAGGCCATTGTTGCTCGGTCACATCAAAGTGCCCATTGTTGCCCACCTAATCAACATCAACAACAATTTATTCGGGTTGCTGGGTCAATAAATAATGCGCGCCGGCCGGTCAGATGATTATCTTTAAACGCCATCTTTCTTTTCTGACAATCGGAAGAAAGTCGAGAAGGGCCAAACGTATTGCTACTAGTCATTGTTGCCTGGTAATGCTCGATATGAACACGGCGCTGCGATTTATAAAGGGGAAAACATGGTTGGGATAGAGGGATCAAAATCTTACCACGGGAAATCGTTCAGGTACGGGGCGAACGATTTTTGGAGTTAAACGCAGTTTCAGTGCAAGATTTTCTGGCTTAGAGATTTGTAACAAACTGACCATAAAATGATGTTAGCCGTTAAAACTACTCCAAGTCCAGTACCCCCCAAAAAAATAATAAAAAATACTACCGCTGAGAAGTAAGCTACGTGACCATTAAGCTAACCTACCTTTGGTTAACTGCACCTAAAACAAAACACCCGTTTCAGGGAATGCTATACCTGGGTGTGAAACTAAAACGGGGTTAGTACGTATTTTGGTTATTGTTCAAGAGACCCATATTCAGTCACATCATTCAAAATAAGGTCTCGGCGAGATCTTACCACTGAACGAACGAACAAAGGCCTACCATGACAAATGAAAAAAATATGTATTACCCCCGTATTAGTTTCACATCCAAAACAGGAATAGCATTCCCTCACGCAAAATAATAGTTAGCAGTCCCAACGAATCATGGTTAGTTAAAACCCAGTTATAAGGGGCTGCTATTAAGTTAGCAGCTTTTATCAAACCACGTTAGCAAT
>Ga0058701_10002465_pt1 | contig 14051 bp, 5 predicted proteins | sample AgamicOrMae_FD_97039 | JGI IMG/M metagenome (GOLD analysis project Ga0058701, IMG submission 97039) | Agave microbial communities from Guanajuato, Mexico - Or.Ma.e | ecosystem: Host-associated > Plants > Phyllosphere > Phylloplane/Leaf | place: Guanajuato, Mexico | collected 2012-06-04 | reverse complement strand
TGATATAGACTGTATACGTCAGCCTAGTCCCGCTTAAGGAGAAGTTTGGCTTTCTATAAAGCGAATAAGAATTTTAAGGAAGGTCTTAAGCTGTGTTTAAAAGCACCATTGTCTTGAACGAGCTCTTGGAAGAAGACGTAACCAACCACCGATAAAGTAGCAAGAAAGACTTATTTGAATAACATGCGTGACCTTATTTCAGATCAAGCTGAGCGTTAATTTTTCGATCATAGCTTCAGGCAATAAGTTTCTTTGTCCCCATTGGTAACACAAAATACCTTACATAACTACTGAATATGTCTAATATATTACAGGCCATTTTCTTCTTGATTGGCTGATCTTTAATCTTCTATTGTCACTAGTTAAAAGTCCATTTCCGAACATTTAAGTTAGTAGGAGCGACCTTGGTCGAGTGATCAGAATCGCATAAAATTTCTGTGGCATCCTTTTCAGGACACGCCGAATCTATTTTTCACAAGGAAACCCACTGTCACTGAGCTAGATTTTGAAATAAACAGGATTGAATTATGAATTGTTCTTATGGGAAAACGCACATTCTTGCTTTTGTTCAAGTGATTTTTTTAGGTTTACGCTATGTTTCAGTGATCCGAATTTCCTTAAAAACGAAACCTAAGCTCTTTAGGGAGGAAAACAATTAGAAAAGTATTAAATGTGGGTGTCACCGATCAAATAACAAAATTAATTAGCTTTGAAAAGCTTGTTTTAGCCATGTTTTCGTAAAATTTGCGTTATGCATGTTTTTGAGAATCGAGAACTCGTCCGCTAGCGGGACGGGGTGAATTCTCATGACCTTAAATGGTAATAAATAGACCCTTCGTAACACACAGAAAAAATTTCAAGGGTTTTGATGCAACATTTTTTTCACCGGTCCAGCGGATCGGGCCGGACGCGACTACCTTAAGATGTATTCATAACCAATTTTATCAAAGAAATATTTCGAACAGCTGAAAAAGACAGTTTAGAAAAAAAGAAGGTAAACTTCCGTCGTATTTCTGAAAAAATATTTTAGAACTTGAACTTCAAAAAATCAACTTTGCAATATTTTTAGTGGAGTATCAACTTGGTTTTGGCACAAGAAGTGGCAATTTGGCAGGAAATCTGCGCAACCCATGTCAGAGAAATGCGAGAAACTATACCGACTGCTATCTTTTTCGTTGCAGAAACAATCCTCTTTTGCCGCGTTAATATTTTCTTGTCAAAGTGACATTTTTTTTCCATCCCTGTTACCAAATAAAAATTGTCCTCCAACAAACTTTTCCGTACTATCGTTTTTGGTATGATCAAGATAGTTTTGTTGACAGCATTTTCCTATAATATCGTCAACGCTTTCATTTTGTATCGTGAATATTCCACTGCACCAGACTAGCTTAACGCTTCAACTTGCGGTGCCGGACTATATTCTTCTGGATTTTATCGACTTTGCTATCTGCAAGTGAGCTTACCACGATCCACTTGAGCTTTGGCTGCTGCTCTGGCTGGAACTTTGCGAGTAGGATCCGCCTCCGTAGCCACCGCCGCCGTACCCTCCTCCGACGGGGTATCCGCCACCGCCGCCGCACACATTGCATCCGCCGCCGTAACCACCGCCTCCGTAGCCGCCGTAACCGCCGTAACCATATTTCTTATGGGGGGATCTCTTGTCAACCTGCATTGATATGCGTATGTTCAACTGACTTGTACAGATAGACTGCTTAAAGTATTTTCGGAAACCTTTTTTAAAAAAAGACACTACTATACATTAAAATCTTAAAAGGAAAAAAATGCAAGAAGAGAAAAAGATTATTTTATAGTCGCTGAGGAACGGCGAGGTTATAAGCAACTGTGAAACGAACAGGGTAGTGATGAAGAACGAGATGAAGGCGTAGGACAGGTAAGGAAGGTACACGGCGTGGCCGATTTGCAGTGGTACAACCCCGGTATTCACCGGGAGGGAAAAAAAAACACTGGAAAACTTCACAAGGTGGTCGGCCTCGGACGAGAATCGAACCCGGGTCTCTCGATTAAGGGGTGCGTGGGCTAACCACCCTACCACCACTCTCGCTAACTCTGTCTGGTTTTTAAAAATTTTCTTATATTTTTATAGAAAATTAAGGGAAGACATACGAAGATATTTTCGTTAAGTACCGACTTCTTAAAACTTCCGCCTGTTTTGAAGGAAATATTTCGATCAAATTGCAAATATTTACATCTTAAACTGTAAGCATGTCTGTTTTCAATAAAAATAATAAATATTGGATGACTGACTTTTTAATGACAAAAAAAGGTATTTTAAGCAACAGACACTGACTTACAGTAAAAAAATACATTTTCAAAGAAAAAAATAAACAAAGATAACTGGATTTTAAATCACATAAATATTGATTTCCAATCTCGAAAAAATACCAGAAAAAGTAGGTCTTTGAATTCCATTGATTGGACTTTACTACTACCAAGTAATTATTTTGGTTGCAGAGATGTCATTGAATAAAGGGATAGTCACTGTTGAAAGTTCTTCTCTTTTGAGTTCTGTACTGTAAATTACCTGAGTGGCGAACGAGTTATAAACCTTCAAGGATTTTCTAAGTGACGATGCGATCAGCTCAAAACAAGTGCCATGCATTTGCCTATTACGGCCTGAATCACCAGCCTTACACACGTGCCTAAGACCGCGAATAGTACACCTAGACGTACTTTGTAATTAAATGTAAAATTAGATTGATTCGTCTAAAATTGTGTTGTGTTAAGTAAGCTGTAAGCAGAGTCTTCTCTTCACTGCATTCCTTGTATACATTGTAAATAGGAAAGCTATCATGTAAAGAACCCGGTACATTTTACACCCACAGGGATGACTACAGATCCGATGGAACTATTCCACTATTATACGACACTTAAAAGCTGGGTAGACCAACACTACGTCTGGAATGTGACATATTGTCGGGCGGGTGGGCCTAGTCTGTAATATAATTTATTTATCGTGAAATGCGGAGGTGGCATTACTCACGACGTGGACGTGTTCGGGGATGACGACGTGGGCCAGTCCCTCGGGGTGGGCTTCCTCGACGGGATCTTTTACGTCGGCAGGCGTAGCCTCCTCGGCGTTAACCATCGCCTCTGTTAATCAAACATCAACAAATCAATATAACTTGTAACGGGTGTCAGGGATGTTAGCTGGGTTGTCCTTTGTAGGACGTTGTATCAAGTTGGGTACTTTTTAGGGAAATTACATTCCATGAGGCAATTCAGTTGCACGAAGATGTTGATAAATTAGGTTCCACAAGGGACTTTGGTTTAGTTAGGTTAATCAAAACTTCCAAGAAAATTAAGTGCACACTGTAAGTGTTGTCCCAATATGTGGACCTGTCGAAGTTTTTAGTGAACACAGTGAAGTGTGAGTTGAGGGAACTTTTAGCCGGATCCCAAACTGTCAGTCGCATTTCGAGATTCGATTATCCAAGAAGATGCTCCTCTTCTGCGAACCAATCGAGAGCAAAAAAGAGCTCGATTTCCGCAAAAAATTGCAACTTCTCTTTTTTTTCTTCATATTTTTTTTTTCGTTTGCGTCGTCGCTCGCCGCCAATGTCAATATCATTATATTAATATGACGCGGTCGACGAATCGCCTTTTGCACGAGCATCTTCAGAGTTCAATACAAAGATTGTCGTGCAGAAAATCCAAACCAAGGACCACCTCATAAAAATCATTCCTTATTTTAGTCGCGTTTTTTTGGCACATTTTTTTGCTTCAAAAACTCGTGACGTCATACGGGCGCATTGAACGGAATCACGCCATCAATCGTCTATAGGAGGATAATTCAAAGAAGAAGAAATAAAGATTTTTGAGCCTTGGAAATTTTAAATATACTTTTTTGAGAAATACAAGTATCGCTTTTCAGTGTTATAACACGTCTTTATATATGGTATAAACCCTCCTTGGTATTAAACCGTCGTAGGTAGCACAATATGCTTGTAAATAAATAGGACAAAAACGTGTGCTGCTACCGTGAATGGGACTTTTTTCATATGACAGGTGTGACGCAGAGCGTTTTATAATTCGCCCAATGATTTAAACGTTTTCCTAATTATTTCTTACCTGTGCACTTTATTGAAACTTCTTTAAAAATTGTTCGAAAAATTTATTAAAATTTTGGATGCCTAACAACAGAAACACATCTGTAGAGTGAAGCTTTTGATTATTATACTCGCTTGATTTACATATACGCTATTTATAAATCCCTAAAATGTTTGCCATAAAGAATGGGATTCATAAAAGTGGCATACATTAAAAAATATCATTTTTGCTTGGTCGGCTCATTGTTTGCGAGTTTTTCTAACCACGAGCATACATTTAATTTCGCCGAAAATTACATTGTTGATCATCAAAAGGATAACGTATTTACATTTTTAATGACTATGCGGTTAAATGTCATTACCACAAACCTCCATTGTCGAACAATTAGAATTTAATGCTTCGTCATAAGTTTGATGTGGCCGTAATTCTAGAAAAACGAGATTTGTTGTTTGTGTAGTTTGAGAAGGAGTTGCTTGGAGGCTTCTGGTGACGTCATACAGGGTATTGCTCTGTAATTACAAGTCGGTATTTCCGACTGGATTGTTTACGTTTCAAAAATTAAAAGTATATTTTATCTCCTAATTTGGATGCCTTGTGAGCAAGTATTCCTGAATATGAGCTTTTTTTTTAGCGTTTTCAAGGGTGTTGCTACTGATCGAACATGCATTTATATTAAGAGACTTAAACGCTCAACAAATGACAAAACAGCAATTATATAGGGGTAGACTTAAACGCACGTAAAAAGGTTCGAATGAATTTCAAAGGAACCGTCGAATGAATAGACAGGCCCTATGTATGTCCGGTTCTTATTACGATATTCTTTTAGTATAATAGAGAGTATACTTTTAAAAAGCAAACGGGTTATTCTTAAGATAATTCAAATTCATTTAATTCGACTAGTTTGCTGTTTTTAGCACTCAAGATTTGTTTTATTATTTTTTCTAGCAATGTGAGAAAAGTGTCATTAAGTACGAAAATTTCGCCCCTTGTAAAGCATTGTTTTGAGTTTTTTGTCCTTTTAAGTTTTTATGTTACTTCAATGAACGTTACTGTCTTGGGTCCAAACTTGCGAGTTAGACAAGCTATGCTTTAAGAGACCAGTAGTCTTACGATTTGACATTTGAACGCTTTGCAACCCCTTGAGATAGCATATCTTTTAAACAAGCTTGATGGAACACTATAACATGTGAAGCACTGATGAACTGATCATTACATGTGCTTGTGCTGTCAGTTGTAATGGTTTGACTTCATGATAATCATTCCAGAGTAATTAGGTAGCACATGTAAATACTAAATTGTGCTTTGATGGGGGGCAATAAGTTAATTTATAATCACAATAAGTGATTGCTGAAATTTCCAGGTCAACTCGGACATTTTCATTCAAAGAGGCAATTAGAGTATGCAGAGACATGTTTACTTGGTTTAAATATGTGAAAATGCAAGCGAGATCCGAGAGAGCAGTTCTCAAGACTTCATAAGCAATGCCCGCTCAAAACACGCTCTTCAAAAATTAATTATTTTAAAATGTTGGTGAAAAATTTCTTGTGAAACGTACATAAACAACATTGATGTGCATTAATAGAAGAATTTCTTAAAGATTGCAGAGGTGAGCGTACTGAAAACACCCAACCAACCCCGAAATCTGTTATAAATAGAGATATTACTCTAACCTACAGCTTTTTAATTTCATGCACTTCACATATTCACTTCAAAGTAATTGGTTCAAAATTCTGTTTGATAGCATTTTGAAAAATGTTACTTTTTTTAGGTCTGCATATGTCTTACTCTCATTTTTTACATACAAATCGAGTGCTAACCAGGACAATGCTTGTAATAGTTTCAGTTTAACAATTTAAAAAAATAGCTTGCAATTTAATAAAATAGCATTATAAAAGTGATCAACTTTATAACAAATATAAAAATAAGAAAAAAGTACCAATACATACCAAACTTTGAAGTTATTTTCTTCGGATAATATCTATTAAGTAGGCAAATAACCTCCCGATGAGGCATGAATCAATAAACTACAGAACTCGAATTTTTAATTGAAATTTGATCACAAACATTATAATGAAAACCAGCACAAACTGTCACTTCACCATTCACTTGCATCTACGCTTCCAATCTTTTCGAAATTGGCGCCTTTTTTCAAATCTCGCGCCTTTTTTGATTGATTTTTGGCGCCTTTTACAAACCTGACTTGGGATCCGGTTGGGGCGCCGGCGCCGGGGCAGCATGCGCCAAAGCCGCGACAGCACACAGGACGATAAAGGCTGACCTAAGCTCCATGGTGAATAAGTATGGAGTCCTGGCTTGTGCTACCTTTTATATCCAAGACCGCGGATTTCCCGGGGGCTCCCGTTCCCCTCCACCTCTCCCGTCTTGCGTGACGTGATTCATACAACTCATCTGGTATGAACCGCTGATAACTTTGTCGGCCGACAACGCTTTTCGCTGGAAGTTATTCTTGTATTCAGGGAGATTCCGGATCGGTAATGGGCGCCGAATCGGTTTGCGAGAATATTTACCGAATCGGTTTTGCGGTGAACCTATTATTTGGTCTGGAAAACAGTATTATTAAAGTGGAGGTTCCTTAGAAAAACTCACCGCGAAGGCCGAATCTTCAGTGAGGTACAATTTATTGATCAGCGGGACGCCTTGGGGGGGGTCCTACAAGAGGGAGGACGAGCCCCTTCTCTCATGGTAAATACTTAAAAAAAAGTATTAATATACCAGTTTGACACCAGATAAGCATCAGATCGAAAATCGGAAAAGATCTGTTTTCACCAAAATTATATTTTCATTTTGATTTGTTGAATATTTGACCGATATGCGGTTTGGAGAGTGGGAGATGTGTGTCTAAATTTGCTGTACATGTTTCCAATCCACAAAACGTAAATTTACCACTTATGACCTACCCCAACTTAACCTAACAACACCGCAAAAACGAAACACCTGTTGAGGGGAGTTCTCATTTGGTTTGGGTGTAAACATAAAACGCGGGTAGTACGTATTTTGTTATTTTTTCCCGAGATAGACCTATGCTCAACCATATCAACGGAAAGCTCTCGCTGAGACCTTTTGAATTATATCGCTGAACACAGGTCTACCTTGAAAAAAAAATCAATGTACATACTACCCCCGTTTTATTTTCACACTCAAAACGTGTTTTGGGACTTCGCACTTGCGTTTCAGTTTTACTGGTCTCAAAGCCATAAGGCACCGGTACTTATTTGTTAGCGGCAGCAGTCTGCCGCCATGATGTAAGTGGCATCAGGCTTGATAGATCAGCGTCGCACCTAATATACTTTTGATTGACTAATATGAGCCAGCGGTCGGTCCATCCCCTACCCCCAACAAAATATTGCCCCTTTGATAACTGATTGTATATGGCCGTGATTTGCGCCGCCCTCACCGGGTAGGGGGTTGCTTGAGTGACCTCATGCGGTTAACCTCCTGCTTGCTTTTAATGATCCATCGAATCCCGTCTCTGTGAAGTCTCATCTTTCTAGCAGATAGGCAACCCTCGCAGGCGCTGAGTGCAGTGGTTGCATACTCAGAGTTCAGCTATTCGGAAGAACCGGCAAGCAGCCTCTCTTAAAGGTTGCGATCATTTTTGTGCTCCACATTTGCTCGTGATCAATTTGGTGCTTAACCTTTCTTCGCAAATCCAAATTTACGTAGCGAAGTGAGGCACAGAGCACCCAACCGAGCTTAACCTAACGTTGCCAAGCGTAATACTGGCGACATACTGCAACCACGAGGTTAGCGGCATCGGCTCGGCGTCATCCAAACAGTCATTGCGGAGCGAGGCACCATGCACCCAACTTCCGCAAACTTTACTGTGGTGGCGAGTCTTCAGCTTAAAGTGATTTCACAGATCATAAATCACCATTAGGCAACGTAAGGGAAAGTCGAACCACAGTGGGGTACAACACCGAGAAAACTGTTTGATTCAAGCATGAGCCTTGTGGATATATTAATTACGTTTATAGTACCGGTATGCTTAAATAAGTGTCATATGCTTGAATCCAGGCTATTGTATGTTTGGTTCAAGCATACGTAATAATCGAGCATGCGTATTCTTGTCGAATAAAACGAATCAAACGTACAGCACAGTAGGCTTGATTCAAGCATATTGTACTTAATTTATGCAAAGATAAACTTTTTATATCCCCCAGTCTCTTGTGATGGAAGTATGCGTATAGTTTATTTTTTATTTTTTGGTTCAGGTATAAAATGCACCTCTGAAACTTATAGTGCATGTCACTTAATCAATTACTGCTTTTATTTTATTTGTTATTTTCAATGTTAAGACTACCTTTTGATTTTCCACAACATATAAATCATCCAAAAAGGAACGTCTACCCAGAACAGGTTTTTTAGGGGACTGTACTGTACAAGCAAGTTTTTGGACGCGCCATTATGCTGAAATTTCCTTGGCATTGAAATCATGGCCAATTAATTGCGCTAACTACTTGCCTGAAAGATGGCTTAGCAGATTTGATTAGGCCAGAGACCGCCCAGATTATGTCCGCTTTGCTCCGCGCGCTCCTACGGAAATTCCTATGAGCAGGCTCCTCTTTAGTTTCCTTGATTTGGTCATTGCACTTTTTGCGCCATAAAAAGCAGTAATCTCGGTAATTTTCGGAGACTGCGGATAAACCTGTACTTTGGATATCTTTCGAGAAGAATATGACATTGCTTATTACTGACGGGAGCTTTGGTTCTGATCCGTTAGGTACCGTACATAAAACCCAAAATTGGAGTTATTCTATTTTTATTATTTCAAATATTATATTTTGATGAGCTCTATTGATCCAGCACTTGTAATTGGACATGTAGACTTGATGCTGAGCATGAAAGCTCTCGTTCTGAAGATGAAAACGTGTTATATTTGATATTCTGAGCCTATCTGTTCAATTAATGTGTAGGAACGTGCATTATTTTATGTACGTATATGAATATTGAAAGCTTGCTATAGTGGATTTGAATTTGGGTCGAGAAAACCTCTGTTATGGATGCTAATAATGGCCCTCTAAACATCATTAAATAACAAAGATAAGGAGAAAATCCATGACGCTATAGCCTTGGTGAAAACGACAAGTTCAAAATCGGAGGTGTTTTTTTCTTTTGTTTTTTTTCTTATATTTATTTGCTTACGATAGGAATGCGAATTTTCCGATTTACCGATTCAAATTCGGTTCTCTATAAATATCTGACGTAGTGTAAGTGTAAGCAATTTACCCGAAATAGATCTGTGTTTGTGGTGGTTCCCCGGCAGTACCAACCTATGGATTACCATGAACGGAGTGCGCCGTTCATGGGAATGGTTCGTGGAATCTAAAGGTTGCAGCGCTGCGAGAACATCTTTAAGTTTTCGCACGTCGTGTGCCGGTCTCATTGTGATGCGTTGCCGAAAATCGGACGCTTGTTCTCGAATCTGTTCTTGAAACCTGCCTTCCGCTCAAGTCAGTGCCGAAGTCAACGGCCAAACTTTTGTATTTCCGGTCAAACAGTTGCCTTGTTTGAAGGAATAACAGGTGACCTCAGGATTCGATATAAGTTCCTATTAGGGTTGAGGTTTGTGGACGACCCCTTAGCAGCGACCACAGTGGCGTAGATTTTAGGAGGAGATGCTACACCTACCCCCGTAATGACAAGTCATTTAAAAAAAATATTGTTGTCAGCACTGTGTTCAATATAGGCAAGCAACTAAGCATCAGTACCCCTCCATTATAGTATTGTATCTACGCTATTTGCTAAACCTGAAGAGTATGAGTGCTACCTGAAATGGTAGTCATATCCGCAAAGCGAGAGTATGGAAGGAAATTTCGCGGGAAAATCGTCCGGAAGTTCATTATATTGTAATTACTTCCACAAATAATGACAAAGCCGGTGGAAAATACGGCTCCATTCATTCCTAGGTTCTTTAAATAATTCTATCGAGAATTTTCGCCTTATCTATGAGCGATTTATTTTCCATTCTGAGAAGCGGGCCATCCCCGCAAAGTCTGTATTTTTAATAGTACGTTGACTGCAATATCGCGTGCAAGGAGAACACGCGATTATTCTGTTTTGGCACGGACTGTGCTAAACAGATTTTCGCGGTTACCGGGATTCCATATGTTTTTTTGTTTGTTTGTTTTTTCTTTTTCTTCTTTTTTTTCTAGTTTTTGTTTCCATTTCTCATTTATGGCTGAACTCCGAATAAAGCTATGTTAAAACTTTCAAAGTGCTGAAAAGGTTTCTCTGAAATTCTGATTGAAATTATGTTCGGTATTTTCTTGCAGACTTTGTTTTGAGAAGATATAAACATGGGTGATTATTCTTTTTACACCAGAAAATGGAGTATTAAACCTGCTGTACAAATCTGTATCTTAGATTTAGAACCAAAGTCAAAGCCTTAAGTATACATAAATTATTCAATTCCCTTTCAGCACGTGCTTTAGTAGGCCTAAAGTATAATGGAAGAAACGTGAAAATATTTTTAAAAAATAAAATTTAAATTAAAAAAGAAATAAATAACTTACACAAAATTATACTACACCACATATCTTAATAATTCACGAACACCCAGTTATACCCTTCCCCCCCCTTTTTTTTTAAAAATGTGAATATCTCTTTGAAAGTCTTCTACTTCAAATTTTAGCGCCGAAAATTTTAGACTTCTTTTTAAAATTTTAATAGCACTGACATTTTTTATCAACTTTAAACACGGTTTAAAGTTGTGCCTTTAAACACGGTTAATTCTTCAACCTGTAGAGGTAGCACAAGGGTTTACCAGAATTTTTCGTTGCTCCGCTCAAGAGGAACTCAGAACAAACCGTTGCAAAGGTTACCTCTTATATTATCCACATTAGATGCGGCCAAATACGTCAAAATAGTGAAACCTGGCAACACTGCTGTATTGAGAGGGGTGGATGACGTATTCTCAGCCTGTTTTGTTTTTCAAGATCACCGTCCATGACATTATAAACTAACTCATCAATTCGAACAGCCGTATGAAAAATAATTAGTTCCGTCGAAAAATGAAAAATCCGTCTTATTTAAGAGAGTGACGTGTTTTGCTGGTGTTTTTCCGTGCGAGGCGAATCTTGCGGGAAGTACCGCAACGGCACAAACCTTTTGGATCTCCCGCCACTTGTGAAATAATCACTCAACTTAAATTGAAGAGGGTACTTATAAAATCCCAATGAAGCCATAGCATAAAACTCTCTTTGTTTGCGCCAAATGTGCGTTTTTCTGTTATATCAGCAGCGAATGAGACCACAATGGAGTTATGTTTGATGAATAATGCATGGAGGTTAAAAAGCAAAAATAATCTGCTCAAGATCTAGGGAAACGTTTTAAATTCCAAAGTTAAACGTTGCAATTCTTCCAGTGCATGTAATTGTATTGCGGTAAAGCCGTTTTATATGCAAAAAAGGACGCTTTTAGGCTCGGCTATATAAAAAAGCAGCCCATAGACCTCATCATTGGACTTTTTAGCTTCGCCGAAGAACTTTTTTGCTACTACCCGCGGTTCTTTTGATAGGGTTTTCGAAAGAAGTTTTCGCAGTAAATGGGGAAGATCGTCTGTTGGTTGACATCGCTGGTGAGTGGTCGACAACACAACACTGGCCCGAGTCAGGGGCGGACTGGCCAGGTCGGGGGGTCGGGGAAGCCCGATGGGGCCTCTCTGCCAGAGGGCGCCCCGAGAGGCCTTCTTGAAGGGCCCCGTGGAGGCCCTAAGGGCGACTGTGGATAAGCTGTTTATACATGCAGCTTTGCCCTAGTACTATAGAAAGAAGAAAACTGACATGGAAACTGAGTGGAACTTAAATCATTAATCTGATAATCTAACAAGCTTTTCTTTTTTTTTTACTTTGCATCGTGGTAGGTATTTCTCACGTCAATTCGTGAAAAACTGGGGTTTCAGTTTTGTGCCCCGTTTTCCGGAGAGGTCAATATCCAGAATAGGCCCTGATTTTTGAGAACCCTGATTAAGACCTCCATTGTAGTGGGCCCCGATTCATCGAGGGTCTTGACCCGGGGCCCTCATACTAAGGGGACCTATAGACCTTGCGATCCCTGATTCGAGAGAGGCCAGCCTCTTGAGGACCCCGGCCGGTCTTTAACCCTGCATTTTCCCGTCGCGATTGGGTATAACGTCGACGAAGCTTACGGATTCCAGTCAAATGGGATGGCCGCTGGTATTGCCGGGTCCATCGTTGCGCGCCGCGCCGGTAGCTTCGCTTCTGCATAACCATCCTGTCAAGCCGAATGTAGAGATTATGCTTGCTTATTTTGAGAACTCTTATGGGTTCGAGAATGCGATGCTTGCTTATTTCAAGAACGCTGCTTGCCTATTTTGAGAACTTTGTTTTCGAGCTGCTTTAATTCGATGTTTGCGTATTTCAAGAACGCTGCTGGCTTATTTTGAGAACTCGCATGTCTCTGAGCTGCTTAAGGTCGATGTCCTTTGCTTATTTGGAAAACGTTGCTTGCTTATTTCGAGAAATCTTATGGCTTTGAGGTCCTTAAAGTGGATGTTTGCTTATTTGAAGAACGCTGCTTGTTTATTTTGAGAACTCTTATGTTTCCGATAACGCTTAGTTTTCGATTGCTCAAGGTTTGTGCTCACTTGTTTTTAGAGCGTCAAGTTTCCGCAATGCTGTTTTGATGATGCTGTGATACTTTGCCGCTTGCGGATTTTAAAGCTATTATTTCGCAACTGAGGTGAAAGAAGTTGAACTGAAATTGGGTGACATCAGTTTTAGGATCCAGATTAATGAGATTTTGTATTGTGTAGATTGGTTATTAATTTATTAGTGTTTACGCTGTGTTGAGCTACTATTCTAAGAAAAAAACTATTTAGTGCGTTGCCTCATTTTATCTGTCTTATGCTTGTTTTAAGGGAAAGTTTGCGCTAAATTTTTATAGCATTACGGCTGATTTGTGATTCTTGCGTTAAGTGAGTTGCTTGTAACTTCGATTTACTTGATGTTGTTTACAACTTGCTGTTTGTTTACGACTGTATAACTTACTGTTCAGGTAACTCCTTGCGTTTACAGTTGCTTCCCTTGCAACTTGGCTGCGATTGGCCTTTTGTTTTTTTTACAACTTATTGTTTGATTATGGCTAGTTGGTTGTGTCAGCTGTAACCGCTTGTTTGGCTCGAGCACTGTTTGCTTCCGGTGGGTGTGGAAAAGTGCATAGTTGTTACTGCTGACCGGATCGTGAGATTTTGTCGTGATTCGCTCAAAATGGCGCAGCTGCTGACCGTAGCTGGTCAGATGAGACTTTACGGGTTAATTGCCAGGGCAGTGGAGAATCTCAAGAAACTCGGAAGGGACAAAATAACGAGGGGAGCTATTCAATCGCGGCTAGATAACTTGGAGAGTAACTGGGAAAAGTTTCAGCGGGCTGATGGGGACTTGTATAGTGAAGAGCTAAGTGATAGTGTGAAGGATCACTCTTAATTTACGGACGATGTTTACGCGTTGTGCGAAAGTGCCTACTTGCAGGCCAAAACTGAGTATTTGGATCGACTGGAGGAATTGGCCCCGTCTGTTCCCCCCCTTAATCCCGCTCGCAGAAGCGGATCATTTGCTGATAGATCAGACTCTGCGGCCTCTGCGTCTGGTGGTCGTCGCTCGAATTTCCCGAAGATAGTACTGCCGAAGTTTTCCGGGAAGTATTCTGAATGGGGCTCCCTCTGTGATCTCTTCAACTCAATGGTGGGCGATAACACCGAGCTCAACCCAGTAGAGAAACTTCATTATTTGAAGACGAGTTTGACGGGTGACGCTGCCAAGCTGATAGCTTCCGTTCCTACCACCGATGAAAATTTCCAGAGAGCCAGGGATCGCTTGAAGGGCAAGTATAATAACAGGAGAGCCCTAGTGAATGCTCAGCTTGATATTCTGTTCGGCGTCCAGCGCTTGCAGCGGAGGAGCTCTCAGGAGCTGGAAACCCTCCGCTCGACTGTGGCTGGCGTG
>Ga0058701_10002464_pt1 | contig 14053 bp, 8 predicted proteins | sample AgamicOrMae_FD_97039 | JGI IMG/M metagenome (GOLD analysis project Ga0058701, IMG submission 97039) | Agave microbial communities from Guanajuato, Mexico - Or.Ma.e | ecosystem: Host-associated > Plants > Phyllosphere > Phylloplane/Leaf | place: Guanajuato, Mexico | collected 2012-06-04 | reverse complement strand
TTTTGAAGTCTACAACGTGGTCTGTCCATGAACATTCAGTGCAACTTGGATCATACGAATTCGTGGATGATTCGGAACCTTTTCGCGTGTGCAAGGCCCTTACGGCACCGCCAGTCTATCAGTAGAGATCAGTATCTGACAGAGCATTTACTTAGAGTGTAAACGTAACATTTTGCTTACAAAACTTGGAAGTTTTGACAGAAAACGGAGTACTAAGCCATTTTGCTGCGCTGCCATGCCCTCGCATTGCAGCTGCCATATTTCTTGCGGCTCGCAGTACACGCCCCGGCTGACGCATGTTTTAAGATTTAAAACGAAATTTTCATCATTACAACAAATTGGTAATGACTTATCTTTTTCCGACAAGTGTAACAATTTTGTTATTAGGTCGATACTGCGTCTATGTCGAAGTCGGGCTTTTGCTCTTTCGTTAAACCATTGAACATGTGGAGGTGCCTTTGTCATCCCTCATACACTTGAGAAGTGCCGAATTTCGGAGACTAAATTTACTTCGCAATGCCAGCAGATAAGACTAGAAAACTTTCAGTTCGTACCGGTATATAGTATGGAGTTTTACCTCTCTTTTTAAGTTTTGCATTAGGTTTTTCGTTACTGTCGAAGTAAATCCAGATTGATTTTGTCGTTGCCCTGCTCTGAAATCAGTTAAAAGGAAAACAACGCCGTTGCATTTATGTCTGTGTTTCCCAAAACGAAGAAATCAATTCAGTTTTATTCAAAAACAAGACACCTGAGCGGGAGTGACAGGCGGGTCCCAAACGCAGGTTCCGGGGCCCGTGTTGACACTTGGCGGTTTCCAAGAAAGGAACTCGGCTCAGATTAGATCACGGGATCCTTACTCTAAACTCATAGGTGGAGGTACCAGGAATTTGGAGTAACGAGTTAATATATTATAAAAGTGAAGGTTTAATTTTTATTTGACTTTATCTACATCTCCTCCTTCCTCTAAGTCTTCCTTTTTTTTCCGTTTTAGTTTAAACTGTTCTTTCGCCAATTTCCTCGCCATCTTCTGTTTCTTTCGCCTCAATTTCGCCCGTTCCGCCTCCTCTTCATCTGGGTCCCGACCTTCTAAAATCAACTTCTTCCTCTTGTTGATCGCCTTCCTCTCGTAAAAGTCAGTTTCGTCTAGGTTAATTTCCGCCTCTCTTTTTGTAACAGACACTTGCGTTAAAATCTTAGCGACTTGTTTACCTATAAAACAAAAGACACCATTTATTACGGTAATAATAGCGTTGATTTGGGCTAAAACGTTGCCAGGTTTCGTCAAATTTAACCGCGGCCAAATAGAACTAGTTGAAATGACTTAACACGTATTACATGCGTTAAATCACTCTCAGGCTGATCGATTAGAAAGAGTGGTCGTTTACCAAATTATCTCAACAGGTTAAAAAGTTAGCCGCCTCCAAATATGAAGGAGTTTCAAGACGTGGCAACACTGCGAGTTAGACCAAGGCACTAGGCTGTACTGAACGTACCCTCGACTTGAAATTCCGTCAACTGGGTTCCGATGACGGCCTCGACTGCGTGAAGCAGTTTGATGTCATGTGGCGTAACGATCGTTATGGCTTTTCCTGTCCTTCCTGCACGAGCGGTACGCCCCACTCGATGAATGTAGTCCTTCGGTACGTTCGGTACATTATGATTTATAACGAGTTCAACAGCAGGTATATCCAAACCTGAAATCCAACAAGGGAGGTGAGGAAATGTCCCGACGTCTTACAGACTGTTTCCTGATGTAGGTGGCGCTGCGTTCGAAAACAGTCGACGCGAGTGCTTGTATCTCATTCTAACACAATGAGTTCCGGTTCTTTCTTATGGGAGGGCACGGGGCATAAAACAAGCCCGCCCGCCCAAGTCCTTACCTCTGCTAGCCACGTCGGTGGCAATTAGAATGCGGACAACATTTGATTTAAATTGAGCCAGAGCTGCTAGTCTTTCTTTTTGACGTTCCATGGCGTGTAATGCGACGTTTTCGAAACCAACTTCATTGAGAGTCATTGAGAGTAGCTGGCAGTTCCTAGATTGGAGTAAAAATAAATTATCACAAGTATTTTATCACCTTGAAATAAAGTTTTTCCAAAAAAAATATGTAAATGGTATTACATAGAGAGTACATGAAATTACAGAGTTAATGGAACTGACATAAGAATTACAAGGGATCACCCTTGAGGGTGTGCACTGGAATATGAGAGTGGAAAAACAGTGACGATTTCAGAGGGTTACTTACTTGCATGTATCAGTAAATATCATGATTGAACCTCTTTCATCTTGAGCTCTGTAGGAACGCACAATCTCAACTAAATATCCATCAGCCAAGGCTGGAGGACAGAGAACATAATGTTGCTCCAAACCTTCTACAGTTGCCACTTCTTGTGGGGCGGTCCATACAAATACCTGTTGATTATAGTAATAGTTAAGGGATTGAGTTGAAGTCAGCTTCTTGAGACTACAGAAAATTATTACGCACCTCTTTATTGGTAAGTTGCCTCACTTTATCCAGAGTATCAGTGAGGGTGGCACTGAACATTAATGTCTGACGATTTTCTGGGAGTGCTTCAAATATAGTTTTAAGCTGTAGAGAAAAATTGCACAAATTATCAAAATCTGTTTCTTGAAAATGAACATGAGCTGAAGGATACTCTTACTTGATGATCAAATCTTCCTTCTAGAAGCCTATCTGCCTCATCCATAACAAGGAATTTTATTTTCTTCAAGGAAAATGTGTTACAACTTTCTAAATGGTCTGCTAATCTGGAAAAAAAAAAGGCCAGGAGATAATTTCTATGATACAGTTGTGAGGTAAGTATCAAAGAGGAATGTAGGATATGTCTAAATTGTCAAAATACCTCCCAGGTGTTGCAACAACAATATGAGGCCTCCGTGATAGCTCTAATCCTTGAGTGACCATGTCCATTCCTCCTACAATAACACAATGGCGTGCATTGATGGTTTTCCCAATAACAGCAAACTGATCACCAATCTATACAGGAAAAGACTAAATGAAGGATACAAGCAAAAGACCTCATTGTGCAGTAAACACCACTTTGCACTCAATCAGTTACCTGGAATGCCAGTTCTCTAGTTGGAGTAATTACAAGGGCAAAAATACCATATGGATCTTCACTTAGCCTCTGAAGAATAGGAAGGGCGAATGCTAACGTCTTCCCACTCCCTGTCTTGGCACATCCTATGCAGTCGTCTCCAGCCAGGATCCGTGGAATGCAGTGTTCCTGGATTGCTGTGGCATTCTTTATTCCTTTCAGCGGAAAAACAACAACAAAAAGACAATAAAATTATTTCTAACTTACGTCAAACAATGTAATTACACACTTTGTTTTCAAGTCCCATGTGTTTCTAGGACATCCTAACCTCTACGCAGGGTTAAAGCAATCAGTTTAGGTACGTACCGAGAGAAGAACATTGTTTGACAATCCATGAGCTTAACGACAAATCTGATATTTTCTTCGGACTTGCTGTGGCCATAGTGTTAGCTAAGTTTTTTCGATTATTCTTCAAACTTAATGCAATTGTTTCATAAACAGTACATCATTACTCAAAGAGGATTTGATTCGTATTCGTATTTCGTGTTTAACGAGCCACCGAGTCAGGCTAGAAAGGCGGCCAACCAGAGGCCGCGTCTGCGAACGATCGGCAGCAATTTTCAGAACTCATTCCTGTTGCTGATTAGTTGTATTTCAGTCTCAACTCGGTGACTCGTCAAGCACGACTAAATACCTTGAATGAAAAGGCTTTCTCAGGACTTCCGAAACCACCAACCTTACAGGACAAAAAAGTCCTTATGCTTAGAAAAACTGATGTTTTTGTCGTAGGACGCCGTAAATATTACCTTTGAAAGAGGAAAAAAATTGTGGAATGAAACGATCACATAGTTGATTAGAATATTTACAAATTTTGGGAGAGGAGTTTTTTTTGGGGGGAGGTTGGGTATAGATTGTGAAAACAGCTGTATCGTCTCCCCTCCCCCTCCTGCAGAAAATGAGGTGTTATTTGGCAGCCAAGAAAGGACAATGAAATGTTATAATTCCCTGTGAAGTGATATTTATCAACACATTTAGTAGTTTTAGTGAAAGATCCACGGAGTAATCGTTTGTTTTGAGAATACCGTGGGGTTTGCCTAACTTAACCTCATCATTTCAGGTGAGCATAACAACTTCTGTTCTCCAACGTACATGCGTAGTGCCTACAACGAGACATGTTCAGATAGGCTTATGTTATGCTGTTTGAGTATAATTTTCTGTCGTAATTTTTACTCGGGCCCCTCGGAGAGTGTTATCTCTTACTGTAAGACACTTAAAATTCTTGAGGGATTTTTTACCCCGACGGCATAATATTGCTCTCCTGATTGAACAGAAAGGTAGCTGTGATTTCTCCTTTTCACTGTCATTGCGACATAGATTTATTAATAGCGTGTAATCGCGTTAATAACGATGCTAACGAGATATTTAATCTCTAGCGCAACTTTTCGCGTATTTAACGACTTGTAAAATTTAGAGATGATGTGGTCACTAAAACAAATAAAAAAAATAACCTCTTGGGTGTCTACTGCTGTACACTTAGGCACAATTCAACCAGCATCATTTATCATTCACTTATTATATTTTGCAACTGTGGTAGATATTCTGCTGATAATCTGCCAATCAATTTGGTTCACTTCATGACCATTAACTTTTTTGAAGGTCTGGTGGCCTTCACGTGTTAGCCTGTTTTGGTATCTATTGTGACAATGGTTTTGCTAAGTGCCATATTTGTTCAAGTTGTTTAGATGGGAAGTGTTTAACAGTTTTCTGAATTTTAGTTTTATGATACCATCTGACAGAAAAAGATATGTGTCCTTTGATATCACAGTAACCATTACTGTGCAATTCAGCCATTATTATAAGGAAAACTCATGGCTGTTAATAGAGGGTGTATGAGGAATACTCTCATGGATTCATATAGTTAAATTATTTATTTATTCATTGAATTGAAAATTTAATTATCTACTTATTTTTTATTTTGATTAAAATTTGAAGTAGTTTATGAAGGTATTTTGGAGTAAAGTTAAAGGAGTACTGACATTTTTACAGCAAATACAGATTCAGATTCCTTAAGAAGTGTTGTATCTAGTCCCTTTGTGATGGTGTATTTTTTTATTTTTTTTCATTTATCTTTTTTTAAATTTATTTAATGTTGTCTCTTTGACCTTCCAGATCAGTGAATTAGTGCAGTTGGTTAATTCACTTCTGCAATTGGTGCAGCTACAGGTGGTTTGCTCTTTGTGCAGCTCCTCTTGAATTTGATTCCAAGTACTATCAATCATATTTGCTGTTTGAGTTGATAGCCTCACCACTCAATATGGTAAGTATTGCTTCTCACATGCCCCAGTTAGTTAACCCTGACATGTGAAATGCATATTGCTGGCTGAAAAGCTCTTAAGTTTTTTTGTTTTTTTGGGGGGGGTTCCCAGATTAATTGGACGTAATGTTTAAAGCAATTGCCAAATTAAAAAAAAAAAGAAGACGTCTCTGCCAACAATCCAGAAATTTTCTTTGATCTCTGTGTCACTAAATTTCATAGCTCAGCAAAAAACTTACAATATTTTGCTATTAATGCCTCTAAAACTTGTAAGACAGATATGTACTTACCTTGTCTTATTGATTCTGGTGCAAGTGTAACTTTTGTTTTATTCCTGTACTCATACTTGGAAGTTCAGAGAGAACAGAAGAATTTCAAAATCTCCTGTGAAGTTTTCAGATTCACTTTTTATATTGGGCATTGCACCATATTAAGTAAGAGACATCAATTACTCCAGAATGTCATTCTCAAATTAGTTTGATAAAATAGTTTCTCTTTTACAAGTCAACATGCCTATCAGTAAATTTGTTTAAGAGATCTTCCTGCTAGAGCTATTATTCTGCCTAGCCACAATAATATAATTCTGCCTGCAACAATATTATCTTGTTTAGGTAGGGTCACTGTTTTGCTGGCCATAGGGAAAAGCATTAAAAAGCCAAGGAAGTATTGAGAGGAACTGTGGAAGGGACGAGAAGTAATTTAAAAGAAGAAGTAATTAAAAAAAATAATCACCCTCTGGAAGAGATGTCGTTCTTTTCCGAACTTTCTCCGAACCCCTCAAAATATCCATTCCTTATTGTAGCTATCGTTATTTGTCGCGTTTTTCCTTCTCCTGAGAAATGGAATTGGAATGAAACATTTCGTTGTATCCTTTGTGTGTGTTTTTTTTTTTTTTTTTTTTCCTCGTCGAAATCGTCGTGTGAATTGAAAAGGTGGAATTATCTGCCCCTTGTGCTTCACCCTTACTCATTTCTTTTAGAGGAAATTTATTTTGAGGATTATCGACACACAACTTGTCAAAAATGAGGTTAGATTGATCAAGGTTAGGTTAGGTCGCGTGCCTTGAACCCCAGCGCGCTGTCGCTTCGAAGGGCTGCTGCCAAGCCCGCTGCCGCCAAGCCCGATGCCGCTTGTCGGCCGAAGCTGCGTTAGGTTAAGTGCCTCACCTCGCTCCGGTGTGTCTCCGCTCGACTGTTTAACGAGTGGTGAAACACAAGAGGTGGGAAGTTCCTTCTTCGAAATGTGATCGCAATTATCGCCAAAAATATCAGGATAAATCGGTGTGTAAATGATGGCAACGTAAGTCAAGTTCGGAAGTGCGATATCTGTAAGGTACAGCCAGCTTTGTGAGACTGCGTTGTTGTTTTACAGGAGTGGTGTTACGGGTGACAGCGATTCTCCTCCGTCGATCTGAAGTTAGCCATGAGGACTCGTCGACTCTCTCGTTCAATAAGTAATACAGTGGACAAGTGGATGCGAAAAATGGAGAAAGGAGAAATGAGCGCCAGCAGCTTCCGCCAGTCATGGAAGACGATCGTGCCGCAGGTGTACGTCATGGAGAAGAACCGCAACTATCCCGAGGTGCGGCAGGTCGACGGCGAGTCCGTCCTCATCTCGACCATCGAGCAGTTCATCGCCGGCGGCGACGAGATGCTCGAGAAACTGACCGAGATGGACTCGCCGCCGTCCATGTGCGGGCGGGTCTTCAAGTTGGGCGAGCCCACTTACTTCTGCCGCGAATGCGGGAAGGACACCACGTGCGTGCTGTGCGCGGAATGCTTCAAGCATTCTCTCCATCGCCACCACAAGTACAAGATGGGCACGTCCCAGGGCGGGGGCTGCTGCGATTGCGGCGATGTGGAAGCGTGGAAGTCGCACCCGTTGTGTGATATCCACGCCAAGGGCGCGGAGCAGAAGACTGAATCGAAAGGCTTTCCCGAGGACGTCGCGGAACGCGCCAGAATCGCGTTCGAAGCCATCCTCGGCTACGCTTTTGATCTCCTCACGGTCACCCACACGACTGGCCTGCCGCCCGATCTCAAACAAATGTACGATTTCAACTCGCCCGGCCACTTCTGCCTCGTGCTGTTCAACGACGAGACCCACTCTTTCGAGCAGGTTCTGAGCGCGATGGCCAAAGTAATGAAGAGCCCGCAGCGGGACGTGATCGAGGTGGTGAACAAGGTGGACCGCGAGGGCCGCGCCATCGTCAAGAGCGCCGAGTTCGGCGTCTGCAAGGAACTCCGGGAAGAGCTGCTGCAGTGCATGTCCCGCGCGAACCAGCAGCCCATCAAGGCAGAGGTGCTAAACGTGGACGTGATCTCCCACCAGTATTTCGCCCTCAAACTGCTTTCGTGGCTGCACAAAGTGGTGTCGTGTTCGGAAGGCCTCCGCTCTGTGCTCAACTCGATTCTACTCGGCACCGGTCTCTACCCCGGGGCGTCCATCGTGGAGCGCCTCCTGGACAAGGACGTGGACCTGTGGAAGTCGGCGCGGGTGGCTTGGCACCGCCTCCTCATGGCCAGTCTTCTCATGGACTACGACAGCAAGAAGGCCCTGGCCAAGATCTTCGCCAAGAAGTACGGCACGGTCATGAAGGAGTTCATCCGGGACGACCACGACCACGGCATCTCCATTGTGTCGCTCTCGGTGCAGCTCTTCACCGTCCCGACCCTGGCCCATTACCTAATCGCTGAAGAGCGGGTGCTCTTCATCCTGTGGAACACGTTCTTCTCCGAATGCCTCCCGAAGCTGAATGACGAAGGGAAGCTGGTGTTCGAGCGGAGTGTGCCCAACACCGCTTTCCGGCGCGCGCTCTTCATCCTGGGCGACATCAAGCTCCTGCTGTGCGCCACGCCGACGGCGTGGACCGACCCTCTGCGCAAAGGATTCATGCAGGGCTTTCAGCACATGATGAAGCTGCTCAAGACGATGCAAGACATGGATCTGGTGAAGCGAGAAGTGGCCCAACACGTGGAGTACGAGCCCGAGTGGGAGCCCGTGTTCCTCCTCCACATGCGGGTCGCGAGTATCATGACTCTCATCATCGACTGGTGTGCCTCGGACGCGGTGGTTTTGGTCCAAGCGTGCCGATTCCTCCTGCTCAAGCTGGCCGAGCCCAAGTTGTTATTCCCCAGGGAACCCGTCCGGAGAGTGTACTCGCTCGCCGGCCACGAAGCCAATTGCATCGTGTACGACGTGTCGGAGGAAAGTGTGTCGCTCCACTTGCCCATGAGTCGCCTGCTGGCAGGTCTTTACCTCCACCTCGAGAAGTACAACAAGACGCTGAGCGACGTGCGGAGCGCTTCGGCCACGCTCACGGTCGAGGAGATGATTGAGCACGTGATGCGGCTGCAAGTGCTGATCGCGCAGGTGCACGCCGGGATGTGGCGGCGGAACGGCTACGCGCTCGTGACGCAAATCGGCTTGTACAACGGCTCCAAGTGCAGGACGGAAATGTTGGACCGGGACATCGTTTTGCTGCAGATGGGAGCCTCTCTCCTGGACAGCGACCAGTTCCTCATCCAGCTCCTCAACAAGTTCAACCTCCTCAACTGGGCCGACGACCGGTTCGAGTTGATGGCCGACGAAGATCGCCTGCGGCGCACCATCTACCTCGTGGAGGAGTTCCTCGGACTCGTCATCACCATCATCGGGGAGAGGTACATGCCGGGCGTCGGCCAAGTCACCGAAGACGACGAGATCAAGAAGGACATCATTCAGCAGCTGTGCATCAAACCGATGTCCCACTCGGAGCTGTCGACGAGTTTCCGCGACGAGGTGGCCCGCGAAAACCGAGTGGAGGACGTGATCCAGGAGGTCGCGGAGTTCCAGAAACCGTCGACCGGCAAAGGAGTGTACAAGCTCAAGAGGGAGTATTATAGCGATTATAATGTGTTTTACTACCATTACACGCGGGAAGAGCGCAGCAGGTCGGAGGAAAACCAGCGGAAACGGCGCAAGGCTGACGGGGAGCTCGAGTGCTGCCCCCCTCCCAAATTGCCTCCTCTGACCAAGACGTTCAGCAGACTGGCCAACTTGCTGCAGTGCGACGTCATGATGCACATCCTGCGCACGGTCCTGGAGCGCAGCGCGAACCTGCGCGCGCAGAGCTTCTCGGAGACGCAGCTGCACAAGGCGCTTCATCTGATCGGCTACGGACTCCAGGAGGAGGAAGCGAACCCGGACATCAAGTTCACCCAAGCGGCCGACAAGTGCAAGATGGAAGCTCTGCTGGAAGAGCTGGTCAAGAGCCCCAGAGTGGAAGCGCTCAAAGATCTCCTTCGATGGACCCTGCAGAAATACCAAAAAGTGAAAGCGAAGAAAAGCGAGGAGCCGGTCGCGGCCACGGCGTCCGAAGTTGCCCTCCAAGCCGACAAAGAAAAAGAGCGGCGAGCGAAAATGGCGGCTGAAAAACGAGCCAAGATCATGGCGCAGATGGCGGCCATGCAAAGGAGCTTCATGAAGGAGAACGCCAAGCTGTTCAGCGCCGAATCAGAGCTGGAGAAAGCGAAAGATGCCTCGGAATCCGCGATGGAGGTGATGAACAGCGAAGAGCCCGTTGCGCTCGGCGAGAAGCAGACGCCTGGCGTCATTAGTAACCAAGTCCACACGTGCATCCTGTGCCAAGAGGACGAGACGGTCAGCATGATGGGATCGGTGTTGGTGCTCGCGGCTTACGTGCAGCGCTCCAGTGTTCTGAACCAGTGCAGACCGCACGAATACCCGTTGAACCCCCTCTTCCTCACGTCCTCTCTTGGTCTCGAACTCCACACGAGCACGTGCGGCCACATGATGCATATGGTCTGTTGGCGGCATTATTTCGACAACCTAAGGTACAAAGCAACCCGCCAGCATCGGATCAGGCAGCCTCCCAGTTTTGATATAGATAAGAAAGAGTTCCTCTGCCCCCTGTGCGCGTGTCTCAGCAACGCGGTCTTACCTCTAGTGCCCACGCCGCAAGCGTACCTCCCCGCCGAGCCACCCATCTACCGGGAAACCTTCACAGAGTGGATACGCCGGCTGCGAGAGCCCAGCCAGGTGTCGTGGCTCGAGTCGGTGTGGAAGCGCGGGCAGGCGGAGAGCAGCCCGGCGGAGGCGGCGGCGGCCCAGGCGGCCCCGTCGTCCTCGTCCTCGTCGTCGGCGGGGGTCGCCCGCCTCCCAGAGGGCCCGGGCCCGGGCCAGTCGCCCGACTCGTCGTCGGACTCCGCCTCCGCGTCGCTGGCGCCGAGCGCGTCGACGCCGGGAGCCGCGTCCACGACGGGGGAAGTGGCCATGACGCCGTCGCTCAAGCAGGCCATCACGAATTTCGCTCAGCACGGCCTTCACAAGATGAAAGCCCATATCAAAGTAAGCGACGAAAGAATCGTGCCTTATATTGTAGCCCAGCCGCTAGTTGATGACGAGCGCTTGATGCCTTACATGGCGTGGAAATCGTGTGCATACACGATCCACTCGCAAGAGTGGCTTCTGAGGGACGCGGGGAAGTCGCTTCTCGGCCACATGCCCTCGCGCCAACACGACTGCCTCCGCGCGCTCACCCGGATCATGCCGCTGCTGGCGGACTCGTCGCCCGGCCTGCTGCCCGTCGGCCTGCTGCTCATGGACCCGGACAAGGACTCCTACGGGCCGTGCATCCTGGAATGGGACTCATTCGGCCTTCTAGTTGCGTTAACCTTTAGCCACGCCCCGAGAGGCATTCCGACGGGGAAGGGCTGCGAACAGCACGCCGTGCGCCTGGCTCTGCTAGTCGATATAGTCCGGATACTCCTGACCACCAAACTAAAGTAAGTCGGAAAACCGTAATACGTCCGTCGAAAACTAGCGCTCATAATTCATATCGAAAGTGCTATTGATGATTTGCGGGAACAGGTGGTCATACCAGTTGGTTTACGATGTGATGCTAGCACATCGATTTCGACCGACATTTCTCAATTGATTTCTCAAATATGACTCGTGTATTTCGAAAGATTTTCCAATTCTTTTCCACCTGAGAGTAACCAATGCTGAGGCCATTGGATGGTGACCGCTAATCCCAAAAATCTTAGTCATTTCCCGGAATCTTCAAATTTTTTTGGGAAGTGACGAACCCTAGTCTAGTCTTGACAATGCTGAATGTTTTTCAAAATCACGACATTTTTCCAACCACAGGAAATTTTGATTTTTTTTTAAATTTCCTTGTAAGTGCCGGAAAAATCGTGGGTCGTTTTGTGAAGCCATTATGCACGGGTTAAATTAGTTCACCGTTCATGTAACAATCTTTAACAAAAATCCGAAAATCTAACATTTAGGGACTACAGCATTTTTGCCATCAAGTGTTACTCATTGTTCACTTTTCTGAATGCCTTGGCTTTGTCAAAGAATAGATAAAAAATTGGAAGTATTGCCTTTTCTTTCAACGTTTTAGCGTAATGCACGCAGTGTCTAATTGTATTTGATCTCTAAAGAGACAAACAGTGAAGAGGAAAGTGTTATTGTTGGGTATAGGGCAGGAGAATATTCAGCAGGTGGTTTTAGTTTCGTATTTTTTACTCCACATTCAAATCACAAAGAATGAGTGTCGCTTTGTACCATGAGAGTTACGAGCCCCGGAGGATTTCCTGAAATGGCGATACAACCTGCTTGACATGAGAGCCGTGCGTGTTGCCTACGACGGGCTGGATTCCTGGCTTTTCAGCCTGTAGTGGACAACATGCGTGGCACTCGTGTCGAACAGGTTGTATAGTCTTTTCAGAAAATCCTCAGGGGCTCGCAACTCACATGGTACTGTACTCTTATCCGGCGTTTCGGTCCAAAGTGCGAAGCTAAAAGAAAGCGTTTATTTACAGATCCAACAGCGACGATAGTCATCCGATGGAAGTGGAAGATGATGAAGTGGTAGCTGAGACTAAAGAAGACACAGAACCCCTACTTTTAATTCTTGAAGCTTTGAGGGAAGAATGCGGCGTCAAGAATGTTCCTTTACCGAGCGGACACACGTTGTGGTCTGAGGTAACTGTAAAATGCAGCGGGAGCTCCGCTACACGAATTAATATGCTTAAGTTGGTCCCAGCGATGTATACTAGTCAAGTTCATAAACAAATCCAAAAACTTTTTTTTTTTAAATCTCAAAGTTTGGAAAATCATCACGTTTGGCAAGTAGTAACTTCAGTTGTTCTTCATAAGTCGTGATGTTTAACATCTAGGTTTATTTTGAATTGTGAATTTTCATTCCGTTGATTGACTCATTTTTCATCAAAACGTCGGAGCTTTACTTTTGTTCGGAGCATTACTTTAGTGACTTCGTGACTTAAATAAAGCTCCGAACACCGCAATTGAACGTTTTCTCGGTGGCCTAGTTGTTAGCGTTGCTATTTTACCTGTGATGGTGTCGAGACTCGGTTCGGGTTCGTGGCTCAAATCCACGAAGAAAATGCCGTGGGCAGCCTCGTAAAACCCGTGAGGGATCCTTGGAATCTGACGGGATGGGTAACACCTCGCCAGCCACAGAGCCGCGAGAAGATACTTCTACCCTGCCTGTCAGTCTGACTGATCTCTGGCGTCAGCAAAGCGGTCCTGGACACACCCCATCCCGTAAGATCTGGGAAGTTAAGCAGGACCTAATCATGGGTAGAAGTCTCCCCCCCCTTTTTTCTAATTACGATTATTGATTTTGTTGAGTGACGATCGATCACCACTTCTGTTTGGTAGTATTTGGGAGACTTATTCAAAGATGATTATAGCCTACCTTGCGGTCGTATCAAAAGTGACGGATCCTTGGACTCTGTCCGGATGGGCTGCACCTATCACCTGGCCTCCTTGAAGATACTCCTACCTAAGCACCACCCCGTGAGAGTTCGTGAGCTCTTATGAGAAGTTAGTGTGCGAGCGGCTACCGCTCGAAAGGTTCCTCTACGTGAGGTCCCCTCTCGATAAGGTCGCGCTCACGAGGAGCGGAACTCGGGTTACGGGCAGCGACAGCTCTCGCCGCACAGTGGTCTGAGAAGGGGGGTCTAGCGAGAAATAATTAATTTCTTCTTTATTAGATCTTACAACTGAAAGATTTAGTCCCATCAACACGTTTTTGAGGGCAAGGAATCCGAAATTGGGGTCAAATTCCATGTAGGGTCAGATGGGCCGTGTCAAATGGGGTCACAACCCACAATTTTTCGAATCGCACGTTGATTTATGTCAGTTTACATGTTTTTGGGGGTGCTGAAGTCATTTCTGGGGCCAAATTTCATGTAGAGTCTAATGGGTAGTGTCAAATGGGGTCGAAACCCACAGTTTTTCAAATTGCATGTTGATTTATGTCAAAATACATGTTTTTGAGGGTGCTGATGTCGTTTCTGGGGTCAAATTTGATGTAGAGTCAAATGGGTTATGTCAAATGGGGTCAAAACACACAATTTTTCGAATCGCATGTTGATTGTTGTCAGCTAATATGTTTTTGGGGGTGCTAACGTGATTTCTGGGGTCAAAGTTCATGTAGAGTCAAATGGGTAGTGTCAAATGGGGTGAAAACCCACAATTTTTCAAATTGCACGTTGGTTTATGTCTACTAACGTGCTTTTGAGGGTCTGAGGTCATTTCTGGGGTCAAAGAGCATGTAGGGTCAAATGGGCGGGAGCAAATGGGGTCAAAACGCACAATTTTTCGTATTTGATCTTATTTTATGTCAATACATATGTTTTGGGGGATG
>Ga0058701_10002463_pt1 | contig 14054 bp, 8 predicted proteins | sample AgamicOrMae_FD_97039 | JGI IMG/M metagenome (GOLD analysis project Ga0058701, IMG submission 97039) | Agave microbial communities from Guanajuato, Mexico - Or.Ma.e | ecosystem: Host-associated > Plants > Phyllosphere > Phylloplane/Leaf | place: Guanajuato, Mexico | collected 2012-06-04 | reverse complement strand
TACGGAGTATGGCAAGTAGTATGGCTCCTTACTGTAAGCAATACCGTGCCATACCGGTATGGATGAAGTATTGGAGCAGTCTCTCCAATACTCGAGCCATACCGCAATTTTTTGTCACGGGAATGTGGAGGCCTTCCCTCATTAAAATACGCAATTTTAAGCTTTGTAAAATGCCTAAACAATTAAAGTTCAGCTTTCCAGAGGGGTGATATTTTTTTAAATTGTGACAATACTGAGCTCAAAAGATCCTCTAAAATATTTTCTGTTGGCGAACGGAATCGCTGGGCGGTAGCGGGATAAGATTTGAAAAGAACCTTCGCGAGGAGAACTAAGAAGGTAGAGCGACCCCAACAGGCGCAATCTAGTTCTAAGGATTCCTCAAAGACAGCGTGAGTAGAAAATGGCCTTGCACGGCGCAGCAACGTTGTCATCTTGCAGCGGCAGTTGCTGCAGATGCAGTCGCAGATGCACTCGGCAAATATAGGTTAATTATGGTTGGCAGGTTTCGCGGATTGATGTATTGCACTCGGGGTTGCTCTCCATTTCGCATCGCAGCTAAACGATCTTGCGAAAACTGAGTTAAGGAAAAACGCAGATTGTGCGGTGTCTCTTGAAAATGCACCTCCAAAAGGGGCGAATACTTTTTAGGCGCTGAATGTTAAGACGCAAAAATTTAGGGTACTTTAAATGCATATCTAATTCGATCGCTAAAAGCTTTAAGCCCACTGTTAAAAAAATCCGGCTCTTGAATGAGTCCCATTCATATGTTTTGAGTAAGCTTACACCTGTCTGTTATTCCCATATCGGTTTTTAGATACTCCCAGGGTAGGTACTGATCCTGTTTTCGGCAGCATCACCCATTCGTATTGAGTAGTTCCATACCTTCTTTGAATAGTCTCCCACCTCTTTTGGGTAGCCCTATTCCTACTTAAAGCAGTCCTACACAACTTTCCTAATTAAGACATTTTTTTATAAATATTTTTTTATTACATGGTTGTTACATTTTTTTTATTTTTGAATTCCCCGACTCTTTAATGACAAAATCCAAATTTTTTGAACCGATATTTTCGCTTTTCCGTGCGTTGTAAAAAAAGTCGGAAAACTAAGAACACGCACATACAAAATAATAAATATAAAATACTGTATTTTGCCGATATACTGTATATGAAGCGACTTCAATATTATTTTTTAAATAATTACTTTCTTAGCAACTTTTTAATACTCATGTTCCCTGACTTTTTCCCCGACTGCCCTGAATCCCTAACCTTACAGCAACCCTGTCCCAGTATTTAGTTTCCTGAAAAATCGCATTTCCTTTGGCACTGCGTTGAAGTTAACGGTCACACGTTTCGCAGACGTGACAAACCACGCACCTGCTAAACAATCGTTTAGAGCTAACCGCACAAACAGCTTAAATCAGGGTCAGGAATCTCAGGTGGAAATTTGCGAACCGCAGGGCGACCCCGCCGTGGAAATACAAACGAATTGGACAAACCGCCGCTTCGGCGCCGGCGGCGCTACTGCGACGCTGCGCCGCGGCGACGGCGGTCGCGCTGCATTGCGTTGCGTTGCTCTGCGGCCGCGCCAATTACCCACGACGCACAACTTGCATTACTTGTAATTATAAGTACCAATTCTTGAAATACGCTGCATGCGAAAAGTGGAGCGGATGAGGTACTTTTCGATACCAACTGCGAACACCGTTCACCCACCTTAAAGAGCGCAAATCACGCACTTCTGATGAGCAATATCTGAAATCTTTCGAATCATATATATTTGACTTAAAGCGAAATTTCATTTTTTAGGGTCAAAAAAGAGATGTTTTTGAAAAAAAAAATCTCGACAAACTAACATAATTTAAGCTTTCTTTTAAAAAGTGTTCGGTTTTGAAAGAAACTTAAAATTAAAATCGGAGAAAATAACTATTTTGAAGTTGGAGAAGAAATGTTTCGTTTAAAGTAAATCTCAATAATTATACTCACATTTTTAAAAAAGGGACATACTGAAGTGCAAGGATTAAGCTTTGTAAAAGTTTCTCGAAAGGAGCTAGTGGAAGACGTGTAGGAAGATGCTTGAAAGGCTTTGAAATAAACTCCCCTCCGATTCTACTTTGTTACCTTATCTTCGATTCTTCTTTTTTTTAGCCTTTTTCTTATAAGTATAGTTAAGTAGAGCATTTCTGATGTTGGAGGTTTTTCGATCATTTTTTTATATATAAGCATATTTTAGAACGTTGCAGAGTGGAGTCCATAAATTTTTTCCAGGTGCGGAACTCAAGACAGTATTCCCGCACCTTATAACATGACAGCTGATAAACCTAAACGAAATCACTGCCAATAAGCGAATAAAAGGCCGTGAGATTGTTTGGCAACTGCTGAGGCGTGATAGCAAGCTCAGATAATCGCAATGTACGCACGATTCTTGACATACTATTTCAGGTTACAAGTTACATTCTCCACCTCTGATACCGATTTCCAATATCCTTCACTAATACATTCTAACTGCCCTGCATATTCAAATCACATGAAAGTTGAGCTCGATCCAAGACGATTTGACGCAATATGGGCCATTTATACACCCGATGTTATTCCGATTATAAGTAGACTGTACGCACGCAGGCGCACCTACACAGGTAAAACTAACGCCTGTTTTAGGTTATGAAGGTAAAAGTGTGGAAGGGCGTAATTTGATTAATTTTAATGATACCCCTATGAATAACCATCAATGAAAAGCTCTCGACGAGACCTTTTCATTGACAGATTTATTGATAGGTTTATCTTGAAAAATAACCAATTACGCTCTCTCCCTGTTTCACCTTCATACACAAAACAGGCATTGGAATGTCTAAAACAGGAGTTTGTTATAATTGTGTTGAATACGACTCCCCGTGCGTGTTTTACCCGTTTTATCTCAATCGTCTGTTTTCGCTACACTGCAAATTAGGACGAATTTCTGCGCTTATTTTGTGCATTTTTGACGTTGAAACACGCCTTAGATTTTGCTTGAATCAAGAATTTTATCAGTTCTAAATCGATGTTTATAAGGTTTCACAAAAAAAAAGAAACTACCGATTTTTTTTTTAAATTTCTTGTTCAACGATTCCTTGGGGGCTCAAAAGAAAGTCGGGTAGCTAGATGAAAACATATGCACTAACAAAATAGGCAAAATAGCAACAAAAACGCGAGGAGATTTGGACGTGTAAGTTCTACTCGCCCGCCATAATTGGTATTTTCTATACAAGAATCTTTGTGTCGGTCAAAGCATTGTTCGCAGCTAGCCATAGCATTGGCGCCGCCAGGTTTCGTCTTAAGCAAGGTGATCTTTGATCTAAACACAGCTCTAATTCATAGGAAGGTTTTTAGGAAGAGTTGCGAGCCCTGTAAACGGAGTACTGAATCAACTTACAGGGTGAGCGGGTACGGAGGAGGCTCTTCTCATGACAGCTCTCCTTTCCGAGAGTCGTCGTTTAGCTCTCAATCGGCGCTCCGAGGTCGCGTTGGCCCCGGAGTCGATGCCGTCCGGAGCCAGCGACATGACGGAGGGCGAGGGCCGCATGCCCATGGAGGGCGCGCCCAGCGAGTTTGCGGCGTCGACGGCGGCGTGCGCCTTGCCGGCGGCCGCCACGCGGGTCTCCGCGCCCGCGAGCGGCCGGATGGACAGCAAGAGGCATTGCGGCGCTGGGACTGCCATCGGGGCCCGCGTCCGCAATCATGGAACCACTAACCAATCAACGGACGCCCAGTTCACAAGACCCGCATTCTCCCCTTTCCGGCCGGGGTGACGCTATCATGGGACCACCCCCATGCGCGACCTTATCATGGAACCACCGATAAAACTCTCAAACAGTGGAGGAACCACCCTAATTCAAGAGTGAATCGTTGATGGAACCACCCACAATTCGCGATTTCAGGGATGATATATCCCCAAAACCACGATTTTTGAGAGTCAATCAATAATGGAACCACCCTTTTTTAATGGTCTCCCCAGTCCATTATTGATGGAACCACCCCAGTTCATAAGTTCTTGGAGTCAATGATTGATGGAACCACCCCTATTGAACGGTCACCCCAGTCAATGATTGATGGAACCAACCACGATTCACGAGAAACACTATGGAACCACCGGTAAAACCATTCACAGTTCGCGAATAGAAAGACGGAACCACCTAACGGGCCAATCGAGTCCGATCCAGGGACACCGAGTCAACTCCACTATCACTCCAGTCAGCCACTCTAATCACTCAGAACACTCCACAGAATGTAATCACTGCACAACACTTCACTCTCGACGCAACAACCACGCGGTCCGCACGGTTTGGCGGTCTCAACTGCACTGACTCCGGCGGCGCCGCGGCGGCATGCCGCGACGTGAAGCCGGCTGGCCGGAGGGGAGGGGACGGGGAGGGGAGGGGGAGGCAGGCTGGAGTACTACGGAATGGTGTAAGCTACCGATTATGCATTCTCTGCAGGGGGTACCTACGGTATTTGGCATAGCAATAAACGCGGTATGTGTTGAATGAAACGAGATGTCGCTAAATATTTAAAACCGCGTTTCGCTGTATTGACAGAATAACACCTGTTCACGTATTACTACCTGTGTTTAGTGTGAGTTGACCGACTTGATCCCAGGCAATGCTTAAGAAATTTTCATTTCGGATGATCAGCAAAAATACTTGATAAGTGGAAATTGGTGATTTAAAATAAACGTAATTTTTGGTTCACAGAAAATCCAGGTTATAGTATTACATGAAAGAAACAAAACTGCTTTTAAGCAAAAATTTGCGTTGGTTCTAAAAGCCAATTGGGATGAAATTGTTCAAGAGCGTTCAATGTATTTTTGTTTTTAATATAGACTTTTAACCTCAATAGTGGAAAGCTCTAACAGGGTCCTTTCCAGGTAGGCATTGATCATTTTTTCGGAAAGCAAATAAAATGCGTATATACTCGTTTTACCTTCATACCTAAAACTGGTATAGTACTGACCATACGCAAGCAGTTTTGGTAGTGAATGACTGCTCGGTAAACAACTTTCTTTCGGTGCGGTAAGGCGGGTTTTTCGAATGATAAATTTAACCTTATAGGGAACCAGTAAGAGCTTCACTTTTCAATGTTCATACTCATCTGTGTGCAGTACTGGTCGTGGTGGACAGCACTCACCTGTGAACAGAACAAGCATGGGTAAGTCATAAAATAATAATTCTTAAAAAAAGAGAAAAAATAAAACAGCCCTAGTTTATTGCACGACATTTCAAGACACTTTTACACCGCGACAAAAAGTCAGTAACGATGTAAAGGTACAACGAAAAAACTATAATTTCAAAAAGTATAGTTCAGAATGCAAAGGTCGATGCACGTTGGCGATGTTACCGCATGCACTCGACTTGCACGTGATATCAGTGAAAGCTATTATCTCTTAATAACCCACTAAGTACTCATCCTTCGGTGTTTCACTTTCACTGAGCCGATAAGTTCGGATCTTTTGTTTCAGTGACACAAAGTATGACATGGGGGACGATATACCATCTGTTATCAAACGTTATAGCCTTATTCAACGGCAAGTCGTGAAATGTTAAGTTCCTACAAAGAAGACATTATCACGAAGGATATGGCGCTTCAATTATATAATAGGTTACGCACATAGAAAAATGGGTTAATTTCATTCAAAAACCGTTCCAGAAGGCAAGGCATATTAGGGATTTGAGACATACTTTTGGCGCAGAAAATTGTAAGATGCATTTCTTTCCGTGGCAGTCAGCCGCCGAGAGGAAACCAGCTGCAGGCTTGGCGACAGCCTTGGGGAGCGGTACAGAAGTGGGGTACGATTTAAATTCAGGTTTACCTTGCCTAGGATTAAGTCACCAGTAACATTCACCAAACCTAGGTCAACCAAACCTCGGCTAACCCTACCTCGGCCAACTAAACCTTGGTTAAACAAACCTCCAAACCTAGATTCACCAAACCTAGGTTAAAAAACACCACGGCTAAACCAAACTTTGGTTAACCAAACCTAGGCTAGCCAAACCTGGGCTAGCCAAACCTAGGCTAGCCAAACCTAGGTTAACCAATCCTATGTTAACCAAACATAAATTCACCAAACCTAGGTTAACCTAACCCAGATTCACCAAACCTAGGTTGACCGAACCCCGGTTAACGAAACCTAGGTTCGCCAAACCTAGGTTTACAATACCTAGCTGACCTAAGATGTGGTCAATCCTCATCATAAAATGCTAAAATGTCAAAACCTGAGTAAAACACAAAAAGTTTCGCAAAAACTGAACACACACATGACATTTTTGAAACTTACAGGTGAATGTATTTTTCCGAGTAGGAAGAAATAGGGACAACGCAATCCAGACATCAGAGTCAATACTGCATATCCCACGCGTATCCAAAATTTTAGCACTTCCACTCAAAAAAGATGGTCAAAAACTTTTCGAACTTTGGTGCGGAAGAGAAGCTATGACATAACTCACGACGCCAAAGTTGTCTCTGTAGTCGTTAATCAAAAGTGGGATATCATGTTGAAAGTTGATGAGACATGCTTTCGCGCGCCGCGACAAGAAGTTCAGTGAACGACACCGCGATTTGTTAATAGTTCGATTTTGATGAATGGCTTACACGCGATTTTTTTTTAAAATGTTATTAAATCGTCGGTAGGCCGCTCAGGCGAAACGTTCAGAAATTCGCGTGGGAATGCTGCGGGTGATAATTGGCATGCACTCAAGTGTAGTTACCTTAACATAAGTACATTTCGCAAACTATTATAAAAAGCAGTAATTACACGCAGGGAACATCTTTTTACAGAGGAGCTTCTGAAAATGTGAGTTAAAGGGGGGGGGGAAGCGCTGAACAGGCTTTCGGAGCTCGCGGATCTGTGCTTAAAAAATATTTAAAAAATAGGGTGTTCTCTTGGGTACATTCTTGAAAAATTTTATGCTGATTGCTCAACTCAAAACTTTCGCGGGTGTACCCACTCTGAAGAGTAGGGGTTCCCTTGGTTTTGGATGCGATTTATAACTGAACAAGTGTTAAGTTAAGATAAGAGACGCGTAGATCTGGTTATCCCGGTTGTAAGACGGCTTCTATGTCTTTTCCTTTAGCTCTTATTTTCTCTGTGAGCGAAATCAGAGCTCATCTCGCTTTCCGCGAATCAAGATCGTAAAACATTAAATTACTAATTTAGAAAATCATTTTTAATGACCCTCCACTTCATCAAATTAATCGCTAATCTGACAGAGATTCTAGGCACAAATGAATATCGCTAGGTTGATTGTAATCGAAACTGACGGTAACTACCCAGACAGATTCCTTGCCTTGGTAAACAAACCTGCTCATCACAAAGTAATAAGCCTCTATTAAGTGTAGTGAACCTCATACTCAAGTAATCCAAGCGAAGGGAGGTAAATCTCACCCAAGTTTACCTCATGTAAGTTGACCTCATCCAAGGTAACCTCACCTAACATAACCTCACCTAAGTTAATCTAATTTAACCTTATCTAAGTTAACCTTGCCTAAGGTAACCTAATCTAAGGTAACCTCACCTAAGTTAACCTCACCTAAGTTAGCCTCACCTAAGTTAGCCTCACCTTGGTTAACCCCACCTAGGTTATCATTTACCTCACCTCACTTAAGAAAACCTTACGTAAAAGCAAACCATAACCTTTCCTAAAGTAAACATAACACTGCTGTAAATTAAGCATAACCTTACCCCGGTTCGAAATCAGCTAAACAGCAGCGCATCATGAATCATGGACAGAGCTTGACCCTCCACCCTAAATGATCACAGTTACATAATCATACAATTTTTTGGACGAATTCAAGTTTTGAGAAAGTAAGAGAAAACCTCACGAAAAAAACAGATGGCGTTCAAATTTTTAGAATTACGAACTCGTTTTCTCCATATTACGGATCTAGTTACATCTTTAAAGGAACCATTTTAGTAAAACATCCCAAAAACATATAATTGGTCTGCGGTTACCCTCCGTTTTATTAGGCATACTTATACAGTAGTTTATAGAATTTTTGCCGCTTAATAGTTTCTTATGTGTTTTCCTGGCCAGGCATCAACCGCGAAAATACATCTTTGAGGCTACTCATTAAAAGTCCGTTACGAAATTTCGCCAGGGGAATTTCTCTGACAGGCGGCTATGTCTATCTCTTTCCACGCCACTTAACTTCGGATAACGCTGTCTCGCTCTTTCCTGCGATTTAGCATATGAACAACTGGATCTGTTGACTCACTTGCTTTAAACAAAAAATGTGTGGGGGGAGGAAATTTGGTCAGATGAGTGAATACGAAGCGAAAGAAAACAGTCAAATAACGGTTTTTGATCCAATGCCATTCCACCGAACACAGTTAATTTGAGAGGTCGGATTCTACCCACCTCTCATGTTCCACCTTTCGTTTCTAAAGAGTGGAGCAAAAGAGGAGTGAGGCAAAGGGCACTTTACGTAACCTACAATGACCTCGCCTAGAGTTCGCTTTAGAGAATCACTTTGACGTACTATTTTTTTTTCGGATGTGGTTGAGAGGGAAAAAGATAAAAATTTGCAAGGTTTAAATTTTGAACTGAATTCAAAATCATTTACGTGCGATTACTCCGTAACTTGTTGATATAAAACAAACATTTTTTGATTGGTTTTGATTTAATAATCTTTTCGGAAGAAACAATTAGGATTAACATGCCTCAAGAAAACAACGTTCACTGCTCCAGTTCTCCTATTTTAGTGTAGTTCTATACGTAAAAAGTCGGAAGGTCACAACTGCTACAAAATAAGGGCAACATTAAAAAAAATAAAGAAGAAAAGAACTGTGACTGATCGACTTTGCTTCAAACCTATCAACATTGTAACTGACAGATGTTCAAATGGGTATTTTTCTCAGAAGACAGGTACTAAATGGATGAGAGCGAAATGCTATTTTCCCTTTGGCATCTCAAGTAATTAGCTGAAATATTACTCCATACCTCAATTAGCATTTCAAGTAGCTCACAAAGGTCGCAGTATCCATCGTTAACATTACACCTCTGGTCATACCACAAGTTCCTACCGCGCTCACACCCGAACATGGGACGAAGGCACAATGCCAATCAAAGGCATCGAATTGGGGCGCAGAAATATTCGCTTCGTTTCTAGCACATGGAGCAAGTATCGACGAGAGAAAAATTAAATGAGGCCAATAAATTTTTAGGTAGCTTTTGCTTGTTTTGAGTTTTGTCACCGAGCACGGAAAAAAAGTGGTTTTGTTACGGCAACAAAATTAGGGACAAAAAATATTCTTTTTTGTTGCTGCAACCAAAAATTTTGCTGCAGCAACCAAACGTTTTGTTGATAGAACTAAACATTTTGTTGTAACAAAACATTTTTGTTATCCCTATAACATGATTTTGTTGATATAACAAAACCTTTTATACCGTGAGTGGAGCGTTAGTGAAGCGAGGCAAAAAGGAATGAACTTCAAAGACTTAAAATTTTCATTGCTATGTCCATATCTTTCGGCAGCAAGTTACCACCGAATATCAACGGCACAGGGTTTGACTAACCGAGCGGAGTGACAACGGAGCGCAGCACGAGACACCCACTCTACATGGTTGCATTTATGAGGGGTAGAACCAAGGTTGAACAGGCGACGTAGAAAATGCAACAACCTTTGAGACTTTACAGAGTAGAACTCGACCATATGCTGACACATGCTTAGAAAAGAAAATGTTGCCGCACAGAAAATTGCTGAGCGTAATTATATGAAAAAGTTTTAGAGTAAAACCAGTTTAAGTAGCACCTAGAAACCCGATGGCAATGAACATACGCTGAAATTTCACTGCTCAGTATACCCACTGAAAATGCAAATGAGCTTTAAAAATACAACTCGTAAAACGAGAATTTCTCGCACTGATCTTCGTGACGATCAGCGTTTTACAAATCTTTCCTATGATTCAATGACAGTGCAGGTCTGAACCCGTCCAAGAAAAACAAAAGTTTTTAGGCCATTTTCTTCCGCAGAGCGAGCAAGTTGCAACCTGCAGACTTTCTTCGACTTGATATGGCAGCGGTCTTATTCTGCACAAAATGATTTAGTCTGCGGAATTCCTATAAGAACGCGTTAATTGTCATAGAGAGACACGAGCTATAGTTTCGCATTCCGTATAGGGAATCGGTTGCCTCTAGGAAATTTGAACCGATGAGCACCTTAGCAAAGGTGTCTTATGGACGACTTCGCGGAACCTCTGTGGGAATTCGCTTACATTTTCTTTTCTATTTGTAATAGAAAAAAAAATGCGCATGAAAAAATGTACCCTCTGAGACAGTGCCGAAATTTCGGTTCGTCGCCAAAAAAGCGAGTCCGAGAAATCAGTCACCTTAAATTCTGTCCTGTGCCCACGCTATGCAGAATTTCATTTTTTGGAAAATTATTTCATTTTTATTTATTTTTTAACATTTATTTGTATATTTTTTTAAATTTCACAAGAACTGTATTTCCGCGAAATAACTATATAACATAGCCAAATCATAAAAAACTAACCAGACTACGACACGATTTGTTTGTCGTGTTTGTTTAATGTGTACCAAATTTTTTCATAGGTCTACGTCTACGGTCAACTGAAAACACGTACTGGCGCCTAGGATGTGTAGCTAAGCCCTTCCCGTGGGCGTTGACCGAGTGCAGTTGCGGCAACAACAACAGATCGTTGATGTAACTGCACATTTCTCCCCTGAGCTCCTCTCAGTCAAAACATGCATATTAGGCTCACAACAGCTGACGACATAATCAAAAGTTATCCTTCCATCCGAAAGGAAAGTAAAATTTGGTAAGATTGCCTGTAGTTTAGACGCCATGATGAGGGATTTATTTCATAGTGTGAAATCAAGGGACCGGTTCTCTTCTCCTGACTGATTACCCTGGTTTGGTTAGTTTTCGAGACACTGCACTTTCTTTGATGCAAACATCTCGCCTGCATTTTCTGCCCGGGATAAATTTCGGCCCGAAATTATGCAACGGCGTCTTGTTTGACATGGATTTTCACTGAGATGGTTGGCAATATAGCTAAACAGCAAGCGGCGTGCGATACCGGCAAAACCGCTTCTGAACACGGCCGCAAAGACTTGTATATGGAAATTTATGTCACATTGGCCACGTCTCAATTACTGTCTCTTATTGACTTTACGTGTTCGTAAAAGTTTGTTTTAAAGAAACTTTACGACCCGAAATCTACTTCTATACCAATGTCAGGGTATTTAGAACCTCAACAATATAGTCTTTGATAATTAGCGAAGAATGTAGCTTGTTGTACCTGATCAAGTAAAATAATATCTTTTAAAAAATGTAGTTTTCAATAGACAATCGCTATCGGGAGGCTAGATTAAGTTACATTACGGTAATTATTATAATTTTTATACGGTAATAATAAATTATTACGGTAATTAAGGTTAGGTTTGGTCATGATAATAGGTCAAGTAAGGTCACACCTTAAGCTAGGTTATTTTAGGTCGAGAAGCAGTTGATACGGTTGGCCCAGGTCAGGCTAAGTCAGTTTGATCAGATATAATTCTAATACCACAAGTTAGGTTTGAGTACGTCGAGGAAAATTGCAACAGGTTAGGTTACAAGCCAGGCTAGACTTAAGTTCGGCCTGATCCGAAGGGCGGACTAGGTTAGAGTCATGTTATGAGGTTGGTTTCAGTACTGCCAACCCACCTTGCTGAAACTTGAACCCTTGAAGCAGATTAATGGCTTAGAAAAAGGCTCGTATTATATTAATGCTTCAATCAGAAAGTCGCGACACTGCTTCTGCGAATCCAAAGAGAGCTTGTCAGTCACACCAACCGGCCCGCCTAACCAGTTTCGTACTCGTTACCTGTTACGAAGAGTACGTGTCCAAGGTTCGAGTACCGACCACAAGTTTCGATTTTTTTCCCAGCTTCCGTGTAGACTACCGAGTTCCACGGAGCCAACGCAACATTTTGTCCGCATTTAGAGAAAATAGCCGATTCTGCGGTATTATGATTCAGTGCAGGTACACCTCTAGGTCAAACTGGGCACTATTTCCGTCTTTGTAAAGAAATTGTTTAAGGAGAGAGAAAGTTTCCTTTTTCTTGATAAGTTCATAAAGACTTTCCTGATTGAGTGATAGCGTCTTAAGCAGTTACCGACAGTGTTCCAAAGTTAAATAACCCATTATGGGGAGCTCAAGTTTGGTTTCCAAACTCTGAGATTTCGGACAATTTAATGATGTATATTAATATCCTTAAGGCACCGAGGTCAACACAGAAATTCTGTTTATTGTCAGCTGGTATTACCGTACTTTAAAAGTTTATATTATCAATATTATTGGAGGGAAAGAAAATAATCCAATTACTCTAATAAATTATTCCAGCAAATACAAAAGCAAACCTTCTTTTTCCGGGGGGGGGGGAATAAATGAGTGTGCTTTCACACGAGTATCGAATTATCGGTTGCATCAGAAGCAAATCATGGAATTGCCTACAAGATAAACATCATCTATTTTCAAACGGGTGCAATCCGCGACGAATTAAAGGAGTGTAATTAGATGGCGATAGCATCACCCAAACAGACGCCCGTCCCGTCCCACAATTCGGCCTGATTCAACAAATGGCGGAAGTCCAATCAGTTTTACACTTGTAATTTACAACGAGGTAGGCTGACCAGGTTGGTACTCGTGGAAAGACCACGGCGCGGTGGATAATTAGTCGATCAGCGGGAGTAATTTACTCACCGCATGCGTAAAACTTACTTTCACTTGCATCAATTCAGGTGTCAACTAATGTGGCTACATTATGCAGGTGAGCTCATATGTGACTCGAAAAAAATCCCTCAGACTTGGTTTACTAAAACGTAACCATATGTGCATAAATTGGGGGGCATTCGATAGCGCCAAAAACCACAAGCGCCACCGCCGCAAGCGCCAGTCCGTAACCGTCAAACGAGAAAAGTCGCAAACGCCAAAGTTCGTATAGGTTAGGTTAGGTCAAGTTCGGTTAGGTTAAGTTAGGTTAGTTTTGCGGTTAAGACCTTTGGCGTTTGCGACTTTTCTCGTTTGGCGGTACGGATTGGCGCTTATGACAGCTACCCCATAATTTTTTTAAAAAATCAAATTGTTATGGCCAATACTTATTAACAATGTTTTTTTTTTTTGAGATAGCCGATTGCTTTTGACTTCCCGTTTGGTTATTAGGTATTTTTCATCGGTGGATTCAGAGCATTAAAAGAGCTTGCGAGCGCCCTCGAGCAAAAACAGTGACTTAAAGCAGAGAAACGCACATTACAAGTGGGAATGAAAGAAGGAAAGTCAGCAGTAATGAACAAGGTAAATAAACCAGGACTGCAACTTACGTATGAACATATCAAGAGTCCCGGCGTAGGTAACTTAATATCATCAGTTGAGTAGGTCAGGTTAGGTCGTATTTAAATCATGACGCGGTTTTCGTCGTAGAAGTTACCAATAATTTGTATTTAAAAAAGGAAGGAAAAGGGCTTCCGCTGTACACAAATTTTGGGCTTTATCACTGTACTACACTCACAGGCAGCGCACTCCTGCCGGTGATATGACGTCACGAAAGGTGAAAAGTACAATTTTGACATGTTTGTCGCGTCGTTTAGAAAGTGGCACTGCGAGCAGAGCAGTCTTCTTGGACTCGAAACAAACCTTTTTTTCCCTTCAAAGAGTTCACACGATTGGGAAACTATAAACAAAGCATTTCTCGATATAAAAATGTTCAAACGGTCATGCCGGAATGGTGGAAGGAGGATGGGAAAGGAATTTCATTGAGTGGGTACCGCCATGATTTGTTCCATTTCAATTAGCACCACAGTGTTGCCGTATTTTTTAAAATCGCCAAAAATGATGGTTATCGCTAAAACTAAAAACGATATTTTGTCAAAAACAATGATTAAACAATAACAGCCCGAAGTATTTGGAGTGAAACTTTGCGTAAAGAGAAATTCGAAGAATTTTTTCCATTAAATTACGCAATTTTAAGCTTTGAAAGTGCCTAAATTATTAAATTTCAGGTTTCCAGAGGGGTGATATTTTTAAATTG
>Ga0058701_10002462_pt1 | contig 14055 bp, 8 predicted proteins | sample AgamicOrMae_FD_97039 | JGI IMG/M metagenome (GOLD analysis project Ga0058701, IMG submission 97039) | Agave microbial communities from Guanajuato, Mexico - Or.Ma.e | ecosystem: Host-associated > Plants > Phyllosphere > Phylloplane/Leaf | place: Guanajuato, Mexico | collected 2012-06-04 | reverse complement strand
TTGGAGCAGAGTGGCGGAAATCGACGGTCTCCCATCAAAACACATGTGGCAACTCATAAAGCGGTCACAGCGGCGCAGGCACTCAAGAAGAAGTATCAAGACCAGCGGCTGAAGAAAACTGCTTGCAGCACTCTTATTCAGAAAGGTACTTTTGGAAATACCGTAGCGTCCCTGCGATGAATAAGCCTGAATTGAAATTAACCATAATTTACGTTAATTTTCAGGCACTCAGCGTCTGAGGACGACCAGATCGGGAGCGCTTATTGTGCCAACAGTGAAAGCAGCATTTGTGGCCAAAGGCACTCCTTCCCGAAAGGAAGCAGCGCCTGTTGTTAAAAAGAAGAAGGTTCCCCTCAGCTCAAAAACGGAAAACACACCAAAGAAGCAAGTCAAGTAAGTCATATTCCTCCTGCACAAATTTTTTCATGATGCCAATGAACTATGTTCGAGCCAGATTTACTGGTGGGTACCAAGTCAAACCATCTGCAAGCAAGTAGCCAGGATTCCATGTTGTGGGAAGCTTGGTTCCGATTACTGTGAAGGTTGCCTAACTCGAGGGCTAACTAGAAAAGAACTTGCCATTGGCTCTGCTTGTTACTTCTCTCGTCCAGTGTCCTAGACAGCAAATAGACGTCTATTAGACGTCTAGTCCGTAGACATACCAGTTCTAGACGTAGACATCCAATAGATGTGTAATAGAAATCAGATTTTTGCCACCACGTAACCCATCTATAGATCGTCTAGTATAGACGTCTATTTGCTGTCTGGGGTCTTGGTTAAAAAATAAAAGCACGTATCTGGTAGGTTCTTATAATGCCAAATGCTATGGATTTTTTCCCTCCAAATTTCAGTTTTTTTTTGTGGGGGCGGGGGGTAGCTTACTAGGCCTCCTCTCCGTCTGCGTAAAGTCACTCGTTATATCGTCACATTTTAACAAAGCCGTATTATTTCGTGTCCTGCGCTTAATCTTTAAGTCTCTGCTTTTAAACTATGTCGTTGTATGTCCTTAATTGAACGCTGGATTGTTTCAGGACTCCGACGAGCAATAAATCGCAGCCCAGCACTCCAAATAGTTCGACTCGGGGCGGTTTACGAAGTGGGGGCCCCCAAAAGCTGCTCTCTTTACGAGCGCAGAAGAGCCCCCAGCGCAAGAGTTTGGCCAAAGCGATGCAGAGCAAAGTTGCCAAGGTGACGGGCAAAGCGCAGGCGAAAGCGATGGCAAGCTCCTTGTCCGACTTCTCGTCTGAAGACGATCAGCCGCTGGTCAAGAAGAACAAGCCGCTGATGCAAGCCAGGAAGTTGCTGAAGAAGAGTATTGCCAGCATCGGTCGCAAACTGAAGCTTGAGCCACGCCGGAGCCGACGGGGAATGCCCTTGCCTGCAGTTTCACAAGCGACTCGACAAAAAACGTACGGAATCCTTTGCATTACTTCATACTACGCTTTATCCTTTCGAAGTGGCTATTCGCACGCCTATGTTAATGCGAGGGAGACTTGAACGCACGGAAACCAACGTAATTCATGGCGTTGACTCAGACGCACGAAAATCAACGTAATGCAACTTAAATGGGAGGTGGAAACTAACCTAGTACATTTTAAATTAGGCAACGTGTGAATTTTCAGTTCCTTCTTTTATTAGAAACTACCGCTGTTTTCGATTTTCAAGGTTGTTGTGTAACAGGAAAAATCAAGGGAAATATTTCTGTATGGGAAAGTGAGGGAATCAAGCAGAAAATTTTTAGACTCGTTAAATTTTTTTTTTCAAAAGGATTTTTTCTTATACGCACAAAGTTAATGTACATGATTCTTTGAAAGCAAGGTAAACGTGAGCTAGGTGAACTAAAGCTAGGTATCTTGCAGTCCATGTTTAAAGTTGCCTTAATCACTGTGCGAACGAAGGTGAACTCGAGTTGAAGTAATTTTAACGATCTGGTCGGAAAGTCCTTGTGATTTTTGGAAAAAAATTACAAGCGTCTCATTTTTTTATATACTTTGAAAAACCTTTAAAGCATTTGGAATTTCCTTCTGACTATTTCGCATTTTCACTGTTTCATTGATAGTATTGTGTGCTTTGATGACTACTTAATATCAGTCTGTCTGTTCTTTATCTTGGGAGAAAGCGATCAGAAACTTGTTTCGTCGACTCAATACAACGTTCTTGTTTGTTCTCAGGGTGGTGGCTGGTCCGAGCAAGAAATTCAGGGCACCTCTTCGAGGAACTTCTCAAAAGACTAAGGACACTCAGGGAAATGACAGCGTCACTGAAGGTAGTTCGGAGACGCCCAAGAAAAAAGGTGAGTTTTCTTGAAATACCTATGTGTTGTGGTGGTCGAGTGCAGGATGCTAACGGTAACGTCTTTCAGCAGATGCGAAAGCGCCTTCAGGGAAGGACGACGCACCGAAAGGAAAGTCCAAAGTCGATGCCAAAGAAACAAGAGATCCGTCGCCGGAATCGAAGCGGAAATCGAAATTGGGGAAAAAACCGGTCGCACCAAAGATGAAGAAGGGTTACGTTCTGGAACTTGTCGCCGCGTCGGACTCCGAAGGCTCTCCCGAACCTGCGAAAGCCCGGCGAGCTTCGAGGGACTTGAAAGCCCCAGCGAAAACGGAGAAAGTAGCGAAGAAAGTAGCCTCGCCTGAGCCCATGGCCAGACGCAGCTCAGCCGTGGCGGAAGAGAAGAAGATGCCGGTGACGAGCAAGAAGAAGTCTCCGGAGAGGAAGAAGGAGGCAGAGAAGAAGGTGGACAAAGTTAAGGCGAAGAACACTCCGACGCCGAAAAGCAAGGCCAAGGACGAAGAAGATGACTCGGATGAACACAAACCTCTGGCGAAGATGACTCGAAGAAGTCAGCCTAAGGAGAGTCCGGAGGAGGAGGAGCGCGGCGGGCGAGGGAAGAAGGAGGAAAAGCCGAAAGGGGGGTGGAGCAAGAAGGAGGAGACGAGCGAAGAAGAAGAGAGCGAGGGAGACGAGAAGAAAGGGACGAGGAGGTCGACCGGGAGAGGCGGGGGCTCGAAGGACACCAGGAGAAGCAGGTCGAACTTGCGCTCGAAGGAGTATTCGTCGGACGAAGATGACGAGGTGTTGGACAAGTTGCGGGCCAGGTCGAAGCGATCGACGCGTTCGCAGAGTTCGGAGGAGGAAGAGGAGGACCCAGTGGATAGGAAGAGTTTGAGGAGATCAGGGAGGCAGGCGAAGAGCGTGCCCCTCAACGAGGATTCAGATGGAAGCGAGGCAAAGTTGAAAACGAGACGGAGGTCGGCGAAGGTCGCTTCCTCGGAGGTCGAAACCGCTGATGAAGGTGACAAGCCTAAAGCGAAGGGTAGACGAGCGACTAAAGCTGTTTCTTCGGAAGTGGAATCGGAAGAGGAAACTGAGAAGAAACCTCGCGGAAAGAAGCCTACCAAAGCAGTTGCCTCCGACGTCGAAACTGCTGATGAAAGTGAGAAGACAAAACCGAAGGGAAGGCGATCAACGAAAGTAGCTCCATCGGATGCGGAATCAGAAGATGAAACCGAGAAGAAAGTACGTGGGAAGAAGACTTCGAAAACAGTTCCCTCGGACGCCGAAACTGCCGACGAAGGTGAGAAGCCAAAGCCCAGAGGTAGGCGATCCATCAAGGCAGTTATGTCGGATGTCGAAGCAGCTGATGAGCATGAGAAGACCAAGTCGCAGGGTCGACCGTCCACGAAACATGTTTCTTCTGACGAATCAGACTCGAAACCAACTCCCACCAGGGCTTCCATACGAAAGGGAAAGAACGTATCATTATCGGATGAAGAACAAGAGAAAAAGCCAAAGTTAAAGAAGGATGCGAAAAGGGGAAGGGAAGAAACAAAACGAGCCAAAAGCAACGACAGCTTGGACGAATCCGCGGATAGCAGACCAACGAGCCCAGTCAGGAAGAAGTCATCTTCTCGAAGTCAGCCCACTGCCTCAAAGGAAGGAGACTTGAAGAAGAAAAAGATTGACGACAAGAAACCGGAGGCGAAAGACAAGGGAAAGAAGAAAAAGAAGTCAGACGATGAATCCGGTCCAGAGCCTGTCAAATCCAAGTTGAGGAAGTTGACTCCGCGAAACCATCGAGTCTTGGATTCTGGAGACTCCGACGACAGTGTCTCGTCGACGCCGCAACGAGTTTTACGTGAACGTAAAAGCTATTTTCACTTCGAAGAAGATGACTTTTCGGACTTAGAAGATGAACTACTGGAACAGTTGAAATCCATCCCTCCTGCGAAGAAGGAAACCTCTGAGCATAAGCCGGAGAAACCCTCTCAGGAGTCGGACACTAAAAAGGCTGGAGAAGTGACAAAGAAAGCCAAACCAGAATCGGACAAAAAGAAGACGGTTACTAAAGAAGCGAGTGCCAAATCGCAAAATAAGGAAGCTGCTAAGAAGAAAGACGCTGCAATGAGCGATAAGAAGACGGAGGAAAAGAAGGCTCCGCCGAAAGAAAAGAAAGTCGCAGAGAGCAAGCAACCGAAAGCAGCAAAGAAAACGGCGAAAAAGGCGAAGGCAGTGGACACGAAATCGAATGAAGAACTTGCCACGGCTTTCGAGAAGATAACTCTGTCAAAGGAAGAAGATTCGCTCGAGAAGAAGAAGAAGAAGAAGGTGACGCCGGATGTAGTAGCGACCCCGGTCTCGAAAGCTCCAGCGACGGATGTCGTGGAATCGGTTCAAGTTACGGCGGATGTGGATGGTGTCAAGGATGATCTACCCAGTGCGCTGAGCACCTTAGCCATGGCCGCGACGTCGTCGCTTCTCGACGAAAAAGAAGCGGAGGCCGCGAAAACGCAGCAAGAGAAGTCTTCCGTCGTGTCGTGTGAACCAGTCTCAGCGGTCGGTCCATCGGTGTCCATGGTCCCCGCACCGCCGCCGATAACAGTCTCGACGAAGACCGCACCGCCGCCGCTGACGCCCTACATACCCGTCACCGTGCCCATAACGACGCAAGAGAGCATGGCGTCGCAGACTGTCCCAACAGCACCGGTCTCCGGCCCTCTCCCTGTCTTCTCTCCGGTCACTATCCGGATGGCAACGTCGACACCGAGCTCAATGAGCTCAGGAACGGCCATGACGATAAACTCGTTGCAATCGACTGTCCCGTTCCCAGGGCAGGTCCCTGTGATGCTCACGATCCCGACCCCAGCGGGCGTTTCGACGTCGGTGTCAACCCCGATGTCAGCGATGTCCTCTATGCTGGTGTCCACGTCGGCCACGGGCTCCTCGTCGCTCATCATCCCCACGTCGGCGACGAGCACTGCTCTCGGAGGACTCCAAGGACCGGCCACCATCTCGATGTCCACGTCGTGCGCCAACCAGGTGACCGGCATCGCGCCGCTCCTGACCTCCGGGATGATGCAGGCCGGCTCGGGAGCGACGCTGGCGTCCATGCAAGCAGCCACCTCGATCACCAGCAGCCAGCTGGTCTTCATCAAGCCCCCCGACAAGAAAATGGACCCTCCCGTTCACGGCGGTATGCCTGATCCGACCATCGCGATGTCGCCAGTGGTTCTCGGCATGAACCCGCTCCTCATAAACAACCGCAACGCCGCTCCCACATTCTTCTTTTCCCCGTCAGGTCAGATGGTCTCGGGCTTGTCCTTGCCCCCGATGCTGTCTCTCCGTCTCCCGGACAAAAACGCCCCTCCCCAGCCGATATTCGCCGGCACTCAACTGTACACGGTCCCCATTGCGATCGGCAACCCAGTCGTTTCAAGCGCTATGGTAAGCGCCACCAACCAGACTGTGATGAAGGGCGCGCGAACCGCTCAGTTCGTTCTGGCGAGCAAACCGGGAACTGTGCCAAACGCGCAAGGGACCTCTTCAGGAGGTGCTCCTCTCATTTTGTCCGTCGGCGAGGATGGATCGCACCTCTTGTCTGAAGCACCAGCGGGGACGATTATGGCTCAGGGAACTTCCACCGCCATCTGGAAGGAGAACCACTTTGTAGCCACGGATAGTTCGGGCCTCTTATCGGTCATTCCGACTATGAAACCATCCGTTCCTTCGGTTCCTGCGGGTGGCCTGGTACCGGGACCCTCTTCTGTTCTAACTCAAGGAGTTCAAACCCTGGCAAAAGGTCCAGGAGCTCCCATAATGAACGTGACGCTGCCTACGTCTACCTCTGTGTGTCCATCCACCCCCATATCTCAAAATGTGACGACGATGGTAACAAGCACGGTGGCCACGCCCATCCCAACCCCAACCATGACCCCTATCTCAACCCCAATTATGACATCTACTACGACCCCTATCACGAACCCTATCACAAACCCCATCACCACGCCTATCACAAACCCTATCCCGAACTCTACTACAAACCCTATCACGTCTCATATCACCACCCCTATCACGTCCCGGATATCGACCCCTATCTCCACCCCTATCATGACCTCTATCACCACCCCTATTACTACTCCTGTCACCACCCCTATCACGACCCCCATCACGAATCCTGTCATAGCTACGCTCGCACCGACATTGTCAACGGGCTCTACGTCCGTACCTGTGACGACCACTGTGACACCGAAGCTGCCGCCGAAGAGCGTAGCACCTCCGGCGCCATCGTCCGCCTCAGCGCCATTGCCGGTCTCTTCGACAACATCGTTGACGACAACGGCCGTGTCCGCTACATCGTCGCCGAGCACCCCTGTGGCATCTACCTCGTCGAAACTCGCGAAGAAGACAAAGCTTGAGCTCACTCCGTCGTCGTCGCCGACGAGGTCCGACACCCCTCCGGCGAAACCCGCGGCAAAGCCTAAGCCAAAAGCAGTCATCCCCAAGTCTTCCACCAGCTCGCCCGCTAAAACTGCTACTACTGTGTCTGCTGCTGCTGCGCTGGCTGCCGTGTCCACTGTTTCAAGGTCTTTCACCGCCTCGACTGCCACTCTCAAGTCCACCAATTCACTGCCCTCTCAGAAAGAGAGTTTTGTCAAAAGTGCCGCTCCAGTCGTCACGGCCACTGCGAGCTCAGATAAAACGCCTCCAGTGAAACCGTCCAAAGAGGATCCACCGGAAGTGACGGCTCCGCGAGCCGCCACTCACAGCACTCTGCTTATGCTGTCGACCGTCTTGAAGAAGAATGACCCCACCAAGGAGCAGAAACGCGAGTTAGTCGTCAAGAAAACAACGTCCGAAACGAGCTTAGCATCCAAGAAGATCGAGCGTAAAGAAATTGACTTGAATACCGATAAATCCGGCTTGGACAGTCTAGCTGAAGTGGCTTCAACCCTAGCAGAGCGCGCTTGCTCCTCTCCCAGCACTCTTGACAAGTCCGACAAGGGTGCTAAAGGTATGCCGAGAACACCCGAACACTCGTTTTGGACGAACCCGGCTCACATTCTCGGCCGCGAAACCCTCAAGATGCCGGGACTGCCTTTAACCTCAAATCTGGGAGTCGCTACGAAGAGCGAGCTGGCCAAAATGAAGATCGGAGCAACTTTGTCCGACGCGGTGGAAATCAAATCTCCCGCCAAGAAACCGGAAGCTACTCCGGAGAAGAAACCGAAGCCTGAACCGAAGCCGAAAGCGGAAGAGCCGAAGCCGCCTTCGCCGGTCCCCCCAAGCAACGCGGCGTCTCGAGTTCGGAAATGGTTGAATGACAACCCGCCTCAAGAGGCGGACAAAATTGAAGAAACTGCACCGGATGACGTTTCCAACCTCAAGAGTTTGGCGGACTTGTGTGTCAGCATGGAGCGAATCGCTGATACTTCGTCTACGGAAAAGAAAGCGGAAGTGCCAGCGAAGGAAGCTCCGAAGAAGGAGGAGGTCCGCGTTGAGACGGAACAAAAGCCGGCGAGTACCCCGCCGAAAAGCTCGGCTCCTTCTACAGGTGCAGCGCCCTCTGTTTCGATGAGTCCCCAAACCAAGATAGCCTGGCAGACGGCGTTTGGTGTCAAATCGACTGCTAACAAGAACGTCAAAACGACCCCGAAGAAGAAACTTCCCGGTTCGCCTTTGCTTAAAGGCCCTGCGACGATTTGCGAGCGGTGGGGAAATCTGAAGAACATTCGTATCCGACAAGGCGGTGAATCGGAGCCGGAAGTAGCTGCCTCCGTGAGCAAAGCGACGGAAACAGCGCCCTCTCGTCCGTCACAAGGTCAGTCATGAAACATAGAATAACCACGGATCATTTTTTTCTATCTACTTTTATTCTTGGAGTTTCGCTATTATTGCCCGGAATGTGGACATGCGCTGTGAAAAGTTACTATTTTGACTTATATTGTACGTCTGTAGGAAATGTACGAGAATTTACATACACGAAGTTAGAAATCAATTTGTTTAGCGCTTACGGGACGTGCTCAAACCAGGTGGTCTTTCTTGGGCCTTCTCGGTCCTTCTTGCTCATTCAGGTTTTCTTTTTTAGATGGTCTCCATTTTTTTATGTGTATGCAACGTATTTTTTTTGCCCTAGAAATGAAGGAGATCTTGTTTAGTACCTTGATAGAAGCAAATGTTATTAATCACGAAATGTCTCGAATAACGTTGCCATAATTTCAATTACTAGGTTTTAACGTCTGTAATAATCGTCGTTACTAATTTCGGGATATTTGATTCCCCCCAGTCATCTGTAGTCACTATGTAGTCTCGCCTGAGTACTTCAATATCCCTAAAGAAGTTAAAGCTCATCCGCAAAAATTTGTGCGGATGAAATACGACTTATTTTTACTGGGACGTCTTTATAGACATCAAAGAAATGCTAAATAAGTTCTTATCTTGAAGGTTATTCGAAAATTTTAGTGCTCAACGTAACCTTTGCGTTCCCTATTCTAGGACGTTGCTGTAACTTCGATTCAAAGGTGTTTTCCGCCATACAATTAAAATCATAGGGTGCGATTACGTCACCATTGACCTCCCGAGTAACGAAATCCTGCAAGAATACGAGAGAGATCTGTGTGTTGGCGACAAAAATATTTACTGTGTTGTGGTTTCAACGTAGCGTCCACTCCATCTACCGGCCGGGAAGAATCCCAGTCCTCATCGTCCAACGACGAAGTTTTGAGTGTGGAGAAGAAGACATCTGTGAACCGGCGCTCGTTCCTGCACCGAATGAACGAGCGGAAAGACCCGACGCCCAGTGCCAACGCCTTCTCCGCCAGTAACGAGAGCAGTGTGTATGCCTTTGAAGCGGATCCGGAACTGCCGCCAGTCAGCAAGATCTTTAGGAGGCGCTCAAAGGCGTCCAGGTCCGAAGAGGATCTCACGAGGCTGTCTGTCGAAGAGGACTCCTCTGGCGCCTCAACCTCGACCTCCATCGCTGTTCAGGTAAGAAAGCGTTGCCATCCACTAATCGGGAAGGTGACAGTAAACAGAGCCTACGATAACGTGATCGCTCGTCCAACCAATCACAACTCAGCACGAGTTCGGCACCTCCGTGGAATACTCGACCAATTCTCAAACCTCAATTTTAAACTGTATTAGTTCGACAACCGTTCAGAGTGTTGTTTTTCGTTGCGAATACCTCTTTTTTTAGTCTGAAATGAATAGTAATGATGGAGCATTTCCCCTGGCCCCCGAAATGTGTTCTCTATGAATTCTTATTTAAATCACACGAAAAACAATCAAATGGTAAGAGCTGAATAATCGGATTTTGCGCGCTCTCGAAACTGGTCTTAAAAACTCAGCTTTTAGAACTGGTCGAGTCTTCTATGGAGGTGCCGCGTTGATAACGTTTTCCACGAGGCTTTGTAACAATAAGAAATTTTGGATCTGTATTGCCAATAACGTTTGAAGTCATTTCATAGATTCAACGTTTAACCCTTTTTTGTAAGGCAGCTAGAAAGAGATACTTTTTTTTTTTAATTATTCGATCAAACGAACCGGAACGGAGTAGTTCGATCGAAATTATGGTAATATCACGTTCGAGATGATTAACTTCCCACCCCTCTGATTCCCTCCCATTCTCTTAAGTAATGAAGTAAACATCCGAGTGGAGTGGGAAGGGTCTTCGGGCAGAGATAGTGACAGAAAATTAGTCCCCAAAATTTTCATGTTTTCTGAATATGTAGCGACATCTAGTGACAAGAGACTGTACTACTAGTTAATCTCGAAGAACGAGATGTGTGGCATAACTTGATATTACGGACCTAGATTAGACTTTCTTTATTTGGGAAAACGTCCCACAGGCTTTCCGAAACGTGTTCTTGAAGTTAGGATAGAAATTCACTCAGTGTTGACAGCTCGATTTCCAGTTTTGGTTTCTAAAGCGTGCGTTTGTGATTTTAGGTGAACATGGACTCGGTGCCGGCGCCTGCCCGTGCACCGCCGCCGCCTTCTGAACCGGCGCCGAAAATAGTTGCTGTGAAGGAAGCCGATTCGCGCGGGACAGAGATCTCGACACAAACGGACGGAACTCCCGCCATGGACGAAGAATATTCCGACTCAGATTCTCATACCATTTACATCCCTCTGGCTTCTGGTCCAGGTTAGAATCTCGGTATACCTGTACAAAAAAATATCAGTAGAAGATGCTGATTTGAGCGTTTCTGTTTTAGTGACCGGTTCGTCGTCGACTGAAGGACCTCAATTCCAAGGTTTAGCGGTCAAAGTAGACACAGATGGGGGACCAACTCATCAGAGGGTCATTATGAAGTTCCAAACTCAGTTTGTCACCAAACCAGTTTTTAAGAGGCCTTCAACAGGAAGTGGCTCGGGCTCTGACGAAGCTTCGGCGCCGAAAAGGTAAAGAGATTGTTTTTGGTAAAGTCATTTTCTTATCGCACCGATAAGTAAGGACCTCGTCTCAAGGAAATCGCGAATATATTTATATCGTCCAGATCGAACTGTTTATCAACTGAAAACTGATTTGTTGTGATCTTGAGTATGCTACTTATACACCAGAAAGCTTGTTGGCATCATCATCTATTTTACATAACATATCTAAGACATTTTAGAACTTGCAGTTCTGCAAGTTTACGACCTTTTAAGAGTGCTAAATCTTTAAAAAATGCTATGAAAATCTGTAGAAATTTTTAGCATCTTTTGTCGCTTGACATTGTTTGAGTTAGCATTTAAATCACCATTCTCCGGCCGGCTGGCAAACGGACGGTAGTATTCAAATACGAAGTTTGGCGATCTGTCATGTTTTTATCTCAGTAGCGATGAGATATTGCTATTATGGTAAGATTTGTCTTATACGACGTGGGTTATCATTAATTCGTTGCTGATCTTAATATTAGAAATCTGATTCGTTTTGTTCCGAGTCCATGGAAGTGCATCTTAATAGCTCCAGCAGAGGGTCACTCCCAAGCGAAAATTTTATTCACCGGAAAGTTCGTTGAGTTGAGGTGCATGTAGATTATGTGGGTAGCTGTCATAAGCGCCAAAAACCACAAGCGCCAACGCCGCAAGCGCCAATCCGTAACCGCCAAACGAGAAAAGTCGCAAACGCCAAAGGTTTTAACCGCAACACTAACCTTACCTAACCTAACTTAACCTAACCTAACTTAACCTAACCTAACTTAGGCTAACCTAACTTAGGCTAACCTAACTTAACCTAACCTAACTTAGTCTAACCTAACTTGACCTAACCTATACGAACTTCGGCGTTTGCGAATCAAATGCCCCCCGATTATGTAGCATTTTTGTACGGAGTAATAACTGGATCTCATTTAAACCCGGAAGTGTAGAAGTCACTCTGTACTGTACTGTGATCGTAGGCCTGTTCTCGCCACGCAACATCCGCGTCCGTCCGCCCCGCTGGAGCCGCTGACCACAACGCCACCTATCGGCACTGTGCCGCCCTACACAACTCGGCCGCGCTCGGCCAGCGCAGACCTCAGCGACTCCCCTCTCAAAAAAGGTCAAGAGGAAGATTCCAAAGAAGAAGAAGGAGAGGAAAAAGTGTCCAGCCTGAGGCTAGAAACGATCGCGGCGGGGGAAGAGAAAGTTTTCGCCCATCCCGAGCAGGTCGAGCGAAAGAACGGAGTGACCCCCACCTCCACCCCGACCCCCGGCAAGAGCACAGACGGCGCTGAGTCGTCGGAGGAGAAGGGCGCGCCTGAGAGTTGCAGCGATTCCGACACAGAGAAAGCCAAGCGCCCCGTGTCCGAGCCCTCGACGTCGACGTCCACGTCGATGGCGGCGACCTTAGAGAGCCGGCTGGAGGCGTGCTCTTCGAGGGATTCCACGCCTCCTCCAAAGAGCAAACAGCCCTCCAAGTCGCAGGCAGCCAAAAGGAGAGCTTCCCAAGAGATCGCCGTGAAGCAGCCCAAGCAGAGAAGGTGAGTCGACTTTTCGTTAATATCCGCGGAATGTTTCATGAATGTTTCCGCAGCGGGTAGCTGTTCATTTTACAGGCGTCTCATTTGAACGATAAGTGCTGAGTTAATGCTTGACAAGATTGCGTTTCAAAGGTTGACAGCATTTTGCTTTCGAATTTAGTGTTAGAGCATTTTGAGATTAGTGACCTTATTCTTATACTCGACGTTCAAGTCGCTTTTTTTTCTATACACCGAAAAGAAGGGGTTTATGTTGTTGAGTGAAAAGTTGATATGGATCAGTTTGCCATCGATTTTGGTGTTTTAGCATTTTGAGACTGATGACCTTATTCTTATACATGACGTTCACTTCGCTATTTCTATATACACCGAAAAAAAGGGATGTTTGTTTTATGTTGGTTAAGTTGATTTGGGTCGTTGATTGTTTAAACAGAGTGCTCAGTTTTATGCCCTGAAATTGTTTAACAAAAGGATTGTTAAATATTGTGAAAACTTTTAGTACCGGCGGTTCTTTAATGTGATGTGCCTTAAGTCAAACTTACGATTACAGCCTAAAAATATCCGTTTTTTTTTAACGGAAAAAGGCGATTTTATACCTATTGTCTATGAGCTGCTCCAATGCTATCCTTTCTAGCAAAGATTCGCCTCTCAAGCATCTACATGCAAAAAAAATTAAAAATTACACTTTTCAGACGACAATTTTTATGTGGTTACAGTTGCTAAAAACAGTTGTAATGGCGACAAGAAAATAGTAAAGGCGCCAAAAAATGGTTGTTATTTCAACAGATACAGTTGTAGTCTGTTTAGGAACAAAGCGCGATTGTCAGTGTCACAGATATTTGTTACTGTGACAAACTCATTTTTCACTAGTATTTTCGTGCATTAATGTGCGAAATTGACTTATTGAATCACGGTTGTATTTAATTACACGTCCGAATTTAATGCGATTACGGCTCCGGAAGGGTGATATTTCAAAATAATTACATATGAAAATGCTGAAAAAAGTCTGTTTAGGGTTAATTCCAGCTTGGTAAATCGGATGCGATAATAGATAGAAGGCTTTATCAATGAGGCCCTTTTTGTTTTAGGGGGCCGAAACCGAAGGCGTTGAGCAGCTCGCAGTCGACGTCATGTTCTTCGCCGCCCTCCCCGTGCCCGTCGACTTCATCCACCTCGACGATCGGCCCGTCCCGGCCGAGCTCGGTCGCCGGCCGGCGGCCTTCCTTCAACATGGCCGGAACCGTTCTGGACGCTCCAGTTTTCCATCCCACCGAAAAGGAGTTCAATGATCCGCTAGAATACTTTGAGAAAATTCGGCCAGCCGCAGAAAGGTTTGGATTGTGTCGTATTGTGCCTCCTTCCACTTTTAAGGTAAGTTTCGATTTTCATTTGGTTGCCTTCCTGACATCTAGCAAAGCTTTTTTTTTTTTTAACAATAATTCAGTAGTTCTCGGGGAGCAGTGCTCCGTAGGGGGGACATGCGTACAATAAATACAGCGCATGGTGTCGCATAAGTACAAAGTACAAAGAGAGGAAAAAAAAACAAATTAAAGAAATAGAAGAACAATTTCTTATCAAATCGAAAATAAACAGCAATAAAGAAAGAAAGAATAGGAGATATTGATACATGGCACAATACAGACAGCGCGGTGAGATATTTTTAGTGTATTTGAATCTATGGAAAGGCAAGCGTCTTCAAGATTGAAAGTTGTTCTATATAGGTGTTAGGATTTGTTTTAAAGACTTCTTGAAAGATGAAAGCGTTGGAGCGTCTTTAACTGATTGGTCCAAAGCGTTGTACTCGAGGAGCATTTTGGATTGAACGGAGTTTAGA
>Ga0058701_10002461_pt1 | contig 14058 bp, 15 predicted proteins | sample AgamicOrMae_FD_97039 | JGI IMG/M metagenome (GOLD analysis project Ga0058701, IMG submission 97039) | Agave microbial communities from Guanajuato, Mexico - Or.Ma.e | ecosystem: Host-associated > Plants > Phyllosphere > Phylloplane/Leaf | place: Guanajuato, Mexico | collected 2012-06-04 | reverse complement strand
CTACGTCTAAATTTTTGAGTCCCAAATTGGAAGTATGACCGAGATTCGAATAGTAGTGATGCTGCTTAGGCTTGCCTTCCAGACAGAGCAAGTAAGTAATAAAAGTTTAAATTTAAAGGTCTGGAAAAAAACGTAATTAAATGCTCGGTACCGTTTTCAGATCGCCAAAGATGTCCAAGGCTTATACAATCAATGTCATAAGTCGCTCGGAGCCTTCACCAGTATACATAAGCTATACTACCAGTGCATCTTACGTTACAGTAGTAGTACTAGACTAAAATTTTTTTACTACAAAAAATGCGAGGTATTTTTTTGTGTGTGTTTTCGTTTCCGGAATGGAGTTGTGTCCAGTGATAGTATTTTGGATAGGTTACCTTAGTCTTCTCCGGCAAGATACAGGTCGCACGTTTTCTCAAACTAAGTTGACATATTTGTCATCGAATATGAAGTACTTTACCTATTGCGTCAAAACTTTCCGTTGTTTCGGATGATAGAACGATTGGCCTTTTGGTGTTCATCTCTTTTAGCCCATATAAACGTATGAACTGACCATCTTCACGATAAACAAAGGCTTTATGATCAAAACAACAGCATACTTACAATCAACCTCAGCTTGGAGAAGTATTATAAGTACCTCAACTACAATCATGGGACATAATGGTCAGGCTTAAATCGGTATGGTTAATTAGGCATTTGTCAGACATTACGTTATACAGTTTAAATATCCAAGTTATATCAAAACACGAATGTCACATTGTGTCAATCAACGCCAACCTGATGAGCGCAAGGTAAAACGTCGCTTTACACCTAAGCTTTGCCAGGTACTGTTCACAAACTTCGTGGCTAAGTTTAGATATTTAGTTCATGGCGTTCCGGGGAATGGGCGTCCATCAGGGTAAACCGAAATTTCTCTCCAGAAACTTACGTCTTAACACTGATGAAGCCATTTTGGGTGCAGATTCCAGATACAGACAAGTATTTCCAACACGTCCTTCGATCAATAAAAGCTCCACCTGTTAGTGCTGCTCATTCACCGCGGCGTTCACACTGGTAAGCTGTTTAGAAAGTTCTTTTTCTTTTTAAACGGCATTGTTCTCGGAATATTCCCCATCGTTTATACAATACTGGCGCAGCATGAAGAACATACTCAGGAAGAAATCATGTCACGTGATCAACTGTGTCTGCTGCGGAGTTAAACTGTTCTGGCAGCTGAAACTTACCGTTCATTTTCCTCCTGATTTGCGTTTTTTTTTCGATTTTTTTTTCAATTTTAAGAAAGTGTGGCATCTTTAAACACGGGAAAAAAAATGACTTTGCCATAGTAACAAATGTGTGACACAGACAGTTGCGCTTTGTCTCCGTTCCGTACAGACCACAACCGTATCTGTTGCAATAACGATCACTGGTGATCGTTACCGTACAATAAAAATCCATTTTCTGGTCACTATTACAATTTTTTAAGTAACTGTAACCAAATAAAAATTATTCATTTTGAATGGGAAAGTCGGTTTCATAGGCACTCTCAAAGAATATCAATATTTTCTGCCTGTTGTTGTCACTACTCTGGTTGAGTGATAAGCCTGGAAACGACCGCAAATTTGCCGTAAAACTGCTTTTTCGTTCTAAGCATTGACAGTGTAAATTTTTCGCTTACATCATTCACTGTTTTAGTCCACGATGTAGCTTAACCTGCTTATAGCAGTGAAGTTCACGTGTGTACTTCTGAATAGCCGCACTAATATTATTAGCCCGACCGTTGCTGCCAACGCTATTTTTTTTCCATGTAAAAGCCAAGTGCGTTGTTTGCATGAGCCATCCGTGGTTCATCGACCTCATAAGTTTACATACTTCCGTGAAAAATGTTCAAAATGTTAGTTTATTTTGTGTTAGGCTGACCGGAGCATTTTTCGTTTAACTGTTTATTGGTAGTTGAGAGCTGGGTTGGGAATCGTCTGGCCCAGAATAAACTGGCTTTGAGGCGAAGCATACATGAAAGCTAATGCGCGTCCTCTCTGAATAGAATCCGCGAACATTTGACCCGAGTCGTATTGGTACCGCAATGGTGGAAAGTGATGCGCGAATACGGATAAAGGATTCTCTATTGTTGAAACGGCACCCCTTTTCTAGGTACTCTGTTCGATCGGTTCAGATCGCACTCCCTGTTCAGCGTATAAAAGGTGTGTTTACTTTGCTTCCTCCGAACGGAAGTTAGATACTTTTCCGGAAGGCTCCTTTTTTCGTGACTCTGTCCTGAAAAGGAACCAAATTTTGCCCTTTGTGTTTATACTCTGTAAATTTGAGAGGGCGGATTTCCCACAAGCAAGCCCCACCTAGCTGAGCGGAGTGGCAGCAGAAGGGCGAGGTAACCTAATGTAGGTTGGGTTGTGTCACCTCGTAGATAACCTTCCAATCACTAAGCCTCATGTGGATTCCTTTATGTGGGTGGGCTGATCGCGCCAAGAGAACGGCCTCAAGTTTTCGGACAATTGAGTGAAGTGGCACGAAAGCGACGCGCGACACAGACGTAAAGACGTAACAGTTTACTATCGTAATCAATCGACGACTCCGGTCAAGAAGTTGAAAGCTGTGCTATTAACTCATAACGGTATATCTGTTCGGTGAATCTGTTACGCCGTAGCTGGTATATCGTTACATAGAAGCTATAGTAATACGGGTACAGTGCGCGCGCACCTATCAACATCTTGTCGGGAGCCATTCAGGTATGTCCATTTTTCATGCGTCATCGTAATCTTACCTAATAAATTTATCCAACCTACGGGGTCGAATATAGTCGATTATTCTGATTTAGTAAACGTAAATTGAAGGCAGAACACGAAGAGGTGGAAAAATTTCCCAAAAAAATTGAAGCATTTGAAGCAAAATAGGTTTCAGTTGCTGTAAAGTTCTGAGAACGACCTAGGTTATGTGGACAGAAATTAGCCAATCTAGTCTTTAACCTTCCCTCCGTCAAGACACATTTTAATATTGTATTGAAAAAGGGGGTCACCGTACTAAAGTCTGAACAGTATGGATGTGAAATTAAGGAAAAATACATGGGCTTTACGGGAGAGCACTCAATTGAAATGTGTTTTTTCTCTCTGGAGTTGGATTTATTGGAGGGATTTTATTTAAAAAAAAAAAACTTAGATTTAGGCAAACCTAACCAGACCAAAAGAATGCAGTTAAAGAAAATAGGGAATTACCATGGAAGTAACAGAGAAAAGTTCATCTTAATGCTTGGATTTTTTTCAATTTTCATTTTGCGTTTTGCGTGATTTTGAAGCTGTCGAACTCACCTGTAAATCACTGTAATGATATTTCCAACGTAATACGATAGTACGATAGTAAAATGTAAATTTTCTTAAACGCACTCAAAAAACTGTGCAGGTTTTAGAGCAACTTTACTTTTACCCGATCAGCGGATGGAGCAGAGCTCGTTCTTACTACCTTAGCTCATTGTCCTTTCAAATATGTATGGTTAGAAAGTGGACTATGGATTTGTGGAATCGTCCCCTATTTCGGACGTCTCAGTTTTACCGTCCAAGCGGCCAGGTTGTTGGGAGCTAGGACAAGCGTGTTAGTGTAAGTAAGGTTAGTAAGTTAAGGAATAAATATTTCTTCCAAACGAGACGGAATCTACTTCGCTGAGTGAAAAGTAGGTCAGAAACGTTTTCCTCTACCTAATAGCAACGTCGTGCGAATACGCTGTTTCTTCACATAGCCTGCATTATTCGCAGCCCTAAAATCATCTTATACTTGAATCAGTTGAAATTCACTGTTTCTCAGTAGATATCCACTGATTTTCAATCAAAACCGAACCACTGAAATGAATCAGTGGTTGTATTTTGACTTAGAATCACTAGATTTCAGTAGATTTCTACTAATTCATCTTTAGGATGAGAGTTAAAGCTCCCCTCTAGAAATGACGATGCCAAGCTCTATAACTTACAATGAGGTGAAATTCACCAATAATGATTTGTCAATCAATCAGTCTGAAAGATTCGATTTTTTAGCCGTAAAACAGAGGCCACACGACTAGACGAAATTTTTGTTCGTGCATCTTCGTCCTTGAACGAGTTTAGGTCGGGAACTCCCGCCCCACTGTGCTGCCACCTACAAGGAATGTTGGTGAAACACTGATTGAAATTTTGGAAATGAATTGCTGCACCAAGTCATTGCCATTCATGGCGAACCGCTTGCATGGATGAACACCCATTTAGGCTGGTAGCGAACCAATGAAGAAATTAATTATAATCAGGCGCAGCGGCGGCAGTGGCCAACCGGGATCTGCGAGGGGCCTTCAGGCGGAAGGCGGAAAGCCGGCGGCTCGCCAGGACGCATCTCGCCGATCGAGGTGACGAATTAGAAGAGTACTGAAGCACCGGGTCACCCTCTCCCCAACGACTTGTCACATTTGACGTATTATGTGGAAGGCCTCAAAGTTAATGGGAGAGGGGTTGTTAATGTCCCAAAACTTGTACGGGCAAAACAATTATTTGTCGCACGTGGAATAATGACCTTGACGTGGAGCATCCATTAGTGGTTCCGGCAGTCTACGCGTTGAGATTTTTGCTACTTTACGTAGCTCACAAGAGAAGTACTAAAACTGTCCGCCCCAGATTTTCTTGAAATTTTCAAGGCTTCAAGATAACGGTATGGAAAGATACCCAAGTCCCAAACTTGCTGCCGAAATCCTCTTTTACTACCTGAAAAAGAGCGTTCTATTTTGAACACTTTTTTCGATATAATGAGAAACCAATTATCATTTTTTTGTAGAACACCTAAAGGTAACGACTTAGACTGAAATGTTAAGGATTTTGCTGTTTCAGCTGTTTCCAAGATATTGGGAAATTTGCGTGTACAGTATTTACATTTTTGTTCAATTTTTTAACGCTGTTTTTTGGATAAAAGAATGCACTGGCAGCAAGTTCTACGCTTGGGTATCTTTTCATACAACTATCTTGAAGTTCTGAATGCTTCAAGAAAATCGGATGAGGCAAATTAAGGTACCTCCCTACTTAGCCTTTCGTGACTTAACATCACGTAACATCACAGGCCCTACCAGACGAGATAACCTCATCTAACCTTTGGTAACCTGCTGACCTAACATACAACGTGGTAAAACCAAAACCCCCGTATGGGGAATGCCATACCTGTTTTAGGTATGAAACTACAACGGAGGTAGTGCGTATTTTGGTATTTTATGAAAATAGACCTATGTTCAGCCTCATCAATGGAAAGCTCTCGCTGAGACCTTTTGAATGGTAGGGCTGAACATTAGCGTAAAAACAAACAAAATACGTAACAATACCGTTTCGGTTTCACACACAAAACAGGTACAGCCTTTCCCAAAATGGGGATTTTGTTATTTTTCTTTGAAGACTATTAAAACCTATCGTAATCTGAAATAATCTCACGTAACACCCCCAAACTTACTTAACGTAGACACGTACGCGATATAACATGGAGTTTTCACTTGACAATTTTTAGTATTAAGTTACCTGCAGTTTTCCTTAAAACTCACAACCCCCTTTCAATGCATTTCTTTTAGTAACGGGCCCATAACTTTTGTGACCCATAACTTTTTGTGTGTTTTGTGTTTTGTTACGTCAACACCTCCATTACCTTTCACCTGAACCGACATCTTCGAACTCAAATACGTTATGTGAATCATACAACTGACATTACCTAACGTAATCTCATGTTACAGAACTTACCCAGCCTTATGTATTAGCCTACTACCTGAACCTGCGTAACGTAACCTAAAATTAAGGAACGCGAATGTAACCTAACCTATCCTTGCCTTGCCGTAGACTTGTACAACCTTGTCAAAGAGTTCATATTAAAAATGGTTTACGAATAAATATGAGACAGGTGTTATCTGATCGGCAGATCTTGCTGAAAGTCTTTGAAAAGATACCTAAAAAATAGTTTAAAATTCCGATGGCGCATTTGTAATGCTCATGTATGAATAAGATGATCGTGGAAAGACTAGCGTGAGACAAAACTCGTTTTTTTTTTGCTCTGCCTCGATCTTCTAAAGATCCACAGATCCGTTGAATAGAGATATTGTGATATCGTTATCATTAACGAAAGAAATGCGATAGGCATGAGTATCTTTTACAGACTATAGCGAGGGTTATGTTTCATTTTCGGAAGAGGCCATTCTTCATTAATGGAATGATACGGTTTTATTTAAATGTAGTGATCACGTTCATATGAGCGATTTTCTCTATAGATCCCACACAAGAAGGCATCGACTCGGTACTATAGTAAAGAGTTAACACGGCGTTATATGATGGATTAATCCCAAGGCGGCCATTGAACTTGTTCTAGTGCCAGCAGATTAATTGATCTACAACATTTATAGAGCCAACGTTGTTAGACCTATACCAATTGCTACCAAAATACTTATTTCACCATCATATTTTATGTCTCGTTGGTAGAAAGTACTACTCCCTAAAAATGTAAGTCGTGAAAATTGCTTTAGAAGTAAAAATCCATTCCTGAATAGTGAAATATGACCCACTCTTAGCAAATTAGTTGCCCACTTTTCACTATTTAGCAGTGAAATTTCATTCCGAAATTGAATTTTCATCACTAAATATCTTAGCGTGTAGTAGACGTCATTTGTGGGGGACTTTTTAAAGTCTTCAATTTTGATTTTTTTTTGAGCAGTGTGTACGGTTTTTTTTTTCTCTTTCTTTTTTAGAGTAACAATCAATCCCTACCAATAAAAATACACCAACTGCATAAAGTGATTATCCAAAAAATCCGACAACTGCGAAATGCTTTTTCTGAAAATCCCTCAACAGCAATCTACTCACATTGTAGTTGGTGGGTTTTTGGAAGCACTTTATTGTAGCAAGTGGATTTTCATTGGGACGGGTCGAAATATGCAACACGAAAGCTGGTTTGAGTAAAATAATCTAGGACATTTCCCTTGGCCATCAAAAGTACTTAAGCTTTAGTCCGCTCACCGCCAAAAAAACAACAACAAAAAAGGTATGCGGTTTTTTGGAGGTAGACCTCCGAGAAGTTGCCCTCCTTAGACCTCAAAGCTCGGTATAACAGCACCGCACGACTGTTGTTTCTCCCGTGTGAGGAATGCTGAGCCTAGACTCGAAACAAGCAGCGTTTCTCACAGCACCCCTCCAGGAGGGGAGAAGGGGTCTGGAGACCGTCCTTCGACACCCGACTCGCCGTGTTTTGTCGCTGTAGCTCCGGCAGCCTCCCCCCTCCCCTCTCTCTACCCCCTCATCTGGAGAGCCGCCGACAGAAAGCAGACGACAGGGGCGCCAGCAATCAGATTTTCTAGTCCTAAAATCACTTTCCTTGAATGAGAGGGGCTTGCTACATCGGCACGGTAAGTCTTGGGGCTATTTCCATTTTAATCTCGAGCTGGCGTTTGCCCCAGGTGAAATGACCTTTTGCCGAAATATTTTGCTTTTAGGAGGAGCTCTCGAGATGGACGGACGCGGACGCATCACTTGAATATTGCAGGGCCCTTTTAAAAATGCTTTATGGGACAAGTGAGCCTGCCGCTCATATGGGTGACGTCCAAATTGCCTGTGAAAAACTTCAAGTAGCTACATGAAAGATCTTTTTGATGTTGTCCCGTTTGGCCTCTCATAAATAAATTCTAAATTCATAAAGACAATGAACTTCTGCTTTTGGGCCCTCATAGCGATATTCAATAGTGCAATAAATATCGTAAGTAGAGTGGCGGACTTAATCTTTTCATCCCGCTACAATCCCAGCAAATCCGATAATCTTCATGGGGCAGATCGAATTTGCAGTTGTTCTTGGCCAAGCAAACCTATTTTTGTTTTGTTTTTCATTTTTCAAACATATTTTTTAGGGATATTCCAGCGCTCCGAGAAGTCAAGTTCATTGAAAAATTCCAAACGGGTTTCAAACATCTGAAATCGCTTTTGAAAAGCATATTCGAGTTCTTTGTATTTTTTTTCACACTAACAAAAGATAATGTGTTTCTTTAAGTAAAAAGTTGTTCTTATTAAAAATAAAAATGTGTTTCATACGTTAAAAAATCATTAAGTTCCTGATTTGACTCACTTTTCTACGAAATGAACATTTTTTTTTAAATAACCAAACGGCGGATTGTCGTGAAACTTGTTTAAATTGTTTTTAAAACTCCAATCGTTACTGGAAATAGTTTTTTCGCGCCTCATTTAATATCAACCAGACGCTATCAATCATCAATCATAATTCATCAGATTGAGCGCCATTTTTCGGAGTTTCCATAAGAGCCCATGTATTTTTACCAACTTTAGAATGTAAGCAAAAACGGAGCGGTCAACTTTTCTTGGTCCTCACCGTACGATAAATATACACACTTTTTGAACTAATCCTGGAAATTCCAAGTTCTCGTGTAATTTTAGCCCATAACTCTCCCGGAATACCCTCAACCCTACGAATCCCGATTATGACGAGGTTAAGGGTAGCATCGTCATTCTAAAAGATGAACGTGCTGTAACCTTCTTTGACGAATCTTACTAAGTATACCCTTTGAGTTCAGAAGGTTGAAATTTTCACTTTTTGTTTTCAATGCAATCTCTTGTTTTCGATGCAATGCGTAGCATGGTGCAAGACTTCCTCTGACCTGGCTTAACCTTTGCGCGACTGTGGTCATCAGTTAGTCCATTGTGATGGAAGGTTTGGCCAGAATAGATCACAAAAATTTACCACTGTATAGCCCTTGAAGCAGAGTGTGTAACCTAACTTACCGCTAAAGTAGCACTAAAGGTGGCAAACGCCCTATTCCGCTGTAACCTTAACCTTACTTATCTGGCCTATTCTAACGTGCCACGAATTCTTCATCTTGAATTACCAGTAAAGATGGCCGTAATTTAAATAACATGGCCTATTCTTGTCTAGCCTGCCCTGACCTAGTCTTATCTAAACAAAGAAAGCTACTGGGCCTTACAAGACCAATCACTTGCTGTACGCACTTACAGCTTACTTGTAGGGCAGAGTAAGTTGTGAGCGTGCAGTCTTGCAAACTGTTTTCTTTTCCTTCGAGAAAAAAATCCCGTCACTGCTGAGGATATTTTTTTGAAAAAAAATGCTTTACGTACATAAAAAGACTTTGAAGAGCTTTGGCAATAAATATTAGTATGTTTGCTATTGACCCGACGTGCAGTAACATCTATGGTATGTCTCCCTAGGGAGACTCGAACGCACGTAACCATCTTAATGCATTTTAAATGCGAGGTGACTTGAACGCACGGAACTCAACCTAATACATCTTAAATGGGGCAGTCGGGTCAATAGACACTCCATTGTTATGTAAGCCTTTCCCAAGGATGTCGTAAGTGCTCATTTTACGATTTTGTGAATCCTTAATACTTCATGATATTTGTGTCTTGTTTTGGCTCCATTTTTTTTAAACTTACACTCAACAGTACGCAGGATAAGTCGTAAAAAGCTTGACAGAACAAAAGCAAGTGCCATTTTGCCTAGTATTTCATGCCGAATCTCACAATAAGCACGTAATTTTAGGTGGGCGGAAGAAAACCTCAATTAGAGGAGTTATAACTCCTAAGAAATATATTTCTTTGATTCTCTACGCTTTGAGAATTCGGCACATTCCGTTGCCTTCTTTGCTGAGTAACAACACAGTACTTTAATCGTAGCAGCATAAAAAATGTGGGGGGAAATAGTAGTGAACGTAGTAGGTTTGTTGTAAGTATAGGATTGATTGAAAATGCTTTGAAGTGGCCCCCTCCGCGGCGGTGTTCCTTCCTCCAGCGGCGAAGCGCCCCACGCGTCCTTGAGGAATCTTGATCGCAATGAAATATACATGCGTCTAGGCGGTCGCACACTGCCCCCCTCCTCCCCCACCCACCTGTCGCCCAGACCCCTCTTTTAGTACTGCCTTACAAGGCGTCGTTCCTTGGAGGTGTTTTTCAAATAGGTCATGACTAACTAAACTTTCGTCCCTCGACAGTTGAAGCGGTATGTTTACGTGTTTAAATGTACGATATCACTGTAAATTTAAGACCGTGAGTGTCTCTGAGATTCAGTGAAAATTCACTGATTCTTAGAGACTCTTACTGATTCAAATTTAGAGTGACATAAGTCGCCAGGACCGGAGTATGGAAGCTCAGAGTCACGCGGTTAATGTGGAACTTTTTTCATGGAACTATAACCCAAACCGGCAACTTGGGAGTTGAATTTTTAATCTGTGTTCCACCTTACGCTGCTGAACTAACAATAAGAGGAGCGACTTTGGAGGTCCATGGCACACAAGCCTACGTGATTCTTACCAACGCTTGGTATGTCGTTAATCATCATAACAACACATTGTTAATCTAGGGTAGATCACGGAGGTGGTAAATTCAATCTTCAAAACTAGGAGCAACGATAGTAAGCAGACTCGTGATATTCTAAATCTAATTTGAAGGTATCTTACGAATCTGAGACACCTCAAAAAAAAAGCCCAGCTCAACGCAAGTCTTTAACCAAATGGAACCATACCGTTAAAATGGATACTCCATCAACGGTAGCAACTTCGATTGTCATTAGGTTTTCATGATACCAACTTTTAATCGGCTTGAATTTAGAATGCAGTTTGACCAAAAGCCGACGGTCCTCGCCTACTTCCACAAGGCATAATTTTAGGGAATGAAATACTCGTATATAAAAGAAGTCTCTCATGCAACATTGCCATCACTTTCAATCTGTAGACTGAGTTACTTCTTGTTTTCAAAACACGCGTCACGTAGAAACGACTGCCCTTGATTGAAGAGTATTGTAGGTTTCAGTCTTAAAGTTGATTCAGTCGGGGGTTAACATTGTCTCTTCAGCAAATGGGAACGTCTTTCAGCGCAAACAAATTGCGGAGCTAACGGCCTGAAACGGCTGTTGGTCAGCAACGGCGACACTGGCCTACTTTTGAGTTTTTTTTGCCCTTTTTTTGTGATCGCACGCGCCCATTAGAGTGCAAGTAACGTGCTGTTATTACTTTATCTCGTGGAATAAACGCTCCGACCCGTTTTAATTTTTTTTATTTATTTTTTTTATTTTTTTACGGCGCTTGTCGGAACGCTTCGTGGGCCGCACAGTCTGACCTGCCATCTATCATCCCAAGAGATATTCTCCTCAGAAAAATCGCCGGAAGAATTTACTCTAGGCTAAACTCAAGAAGTATCATACTTGACATGATTTTTAAGCGAATATCAATTTCTTAAAGATTGTTACCGAACACATCGATCTTTAAGTGGGAATTGACGATGTCTCGAAATATCTGTTTTAGAAAAGTGCAAGGAAAAATCTTCGATATAATTTCTACGGAGCATCATCTCAAATCCAAATGAATTCGTATATTCTTATTATATATACCTATATATACAGTATATGTATATATGTGTAATATATACATTCTTTTGTTGCTAAATTCGTTTAGAAACTTTCACGAGCATTCATTTTGTGAGCATTATCCGTCATAAGATTCTATACCACAGAAAAAAAGCGTTATAATGTAGTCTTATATTAGACATGTGTATGGAAAATAATAGGTATAGTAATGTCTCTACTGTCAGTTCAGTAAGCATTGCATAACCGATAAACAGGATTTCGCATTTTACTACCTTTTTCTTTTTCTTTTTTTTTCACCAGACTTGTGATGATTCCCTCAAGCTCATTTAAGACCACAGGACGTGCGCACATCAGTCACCTTTGGTGCCCGTAACCGTTGCATGATCCCGCAACTGCACAAAATCGTACATCATGCATTGTTCCCTCGACGAATTCGTCCTTGTAAGCCCTTGCATTCTTTTCCAGGTGTCCCGCCTCGCTATTTTTCCAACCGCAATTTTTTTAAAGCAAAAGGCCTACCCCAAACATACCGTAAAAAATTATTTATCAGTGAGGCAAATATTAAGCGCAAACTTTTGACGTCTTTTCCCTCATAAATTTTTATTACGGGCTGGCATAATTTTATACGCAGAAAATTGTCGTCGGTGTCAGGCCAAGATGACAGGTGGTGGCGCAGTGTGGAGCCCACACGGCAGATCGCCCCACTGCGGCGGCGGCGACGGCGGCGGCGACGGCGGCGCACGCTCTCGTCCCTCTTCACCTTATCTGAGAAAGTTGGGTGGAATACCATTGCCTTTTAGTCCTGACTTGTCTTGACCTTTCACCCTCCTCTAAGGAGGTGTCTGGTAGGGTCGCATGGAAGGCCTCTACGAAGACAAAATATTCGTAAATTATCTCTTTGTTAGTGAAAACCCTACTTGGCTGATGAAGTGGGCAAAAGTATTCAGAGAAGAAGCCTACTCTTGCAGCGCTGTCGGCTGATTAAAATTTTCTGTAAACCTGAAAAACAAAGTCCCTTTTTCTGGGGGGAGGGGATTTTTTTCTAGCTACATACCGTATATGTGTTTTTCGCGTTTTGCTTGCGCGTGGGGTATCGCTTAATTCGGCAAGCAGAGGTGAGCTGGACATAAGTGTAGGCACAACTTTATAGGTGGACTTAGGTGAAACATCATAAGATAGAATCACCTTGGAGTTGAATATCTTTAGGTGAAACATCATAAGATAGAATCACCTTGGAGTTGAATATCTTTAATTTCATTGTTTAGTTGTGGTATGTCGTTTATTGGAACATTTCTTCTATTAGTTGAAAACCTTTTAGTGATTGAATTTTTGTGAACGCTTCTTCATGGAACACAGTAAAAATAAAACCATCGTCTTGGGGAATGTTGTACCTGTTTTGGGTATGAAACTAAAACGGGGGTGTTACGTATATTGGTTATTTTTCGAGATAGGTATTTGTTCAGCCATATCACTCAAATGGCCTCGGCGAGAGCTTTCCATTGATGTGGCTGGAAATAGGTTTATATTGAAAAATTACCAACATACGCACTACCCCCGTGTTTGTTCCATTTTATTTAGTTTCATTCCCAAAATGGGTACAGCATTCCCCAAAACGGGGGTTCGTTTTTATTGTGAATATTTAAATTATCTAATAAGGAATCTGTTAGTGAAACTGCGGTGGAGTATATTTTAGTTAGGTATAATATATTTAAATAAATCGTGGTGAAACAGTTTTTTTTCCCTCCTGAAACGTAATAATACATCTTTCGGTGTTACATCTCTTATTAGGTGTTGCGAGGGCGGCCAAATGAAGTCGTTAGAACTTCTCTTACTCGTCTTCCGGAGCTTTTGTTTGGTTGCAAATGGCGGGAAATGCAGGATAAGCATTTTCTTCTTTTTACCCCGTGAGGCCGAAACCGGTCAGAAAATAACGAGATGGAGCGCCGATGTGCCGGCCTTAAGCGACAACACGCACCTCCGCTCGCTTCATTTTTCTCTGTGTAGGCTACTGACAGTGAGAGATGTTGGCACACTATCAGCGCGTACCATCGCAGGCCTTACAAGGTTAGCAATAGCAATGTAATCGATACCAAAGAAAATGAAGATAAATGTACCGGTGGCATTTTACTTTGCGATCTCGGAAAATTTGCTGCGGCTCCTCCTGCAGCCTATTTTAACCTCAACTAAACCAGATGCCGCCATTGCAGAAGAGTTACTCGAATCAGCCGTTTGGTGAATTTGATCGCATCGCGTATCTAACCAAGGTGGGTAACCTAGTGTTACGGCTTAGTGCATGTTGATCAACTGGTTTTGTTGCACCATGGAGTATAATTATCCATAGTTGCTCAGTGGTCTCGTTCGTTCCTGCAGGATCAATAGCCTTTGTCCTCAGAAATAAGCGTTCGGAAAAACTACCCAGTAAACACAAAACCACGTTTCAGGGAATGCTATGTCTGTTTTGGTGTATTGGGGTGGTAATTTCCCGGGACAAAAAAAAAAAATCGTATGGCAGATGTATGGCAGGCGTATGCACGGCTGCAACATGTATGGCAAGCGTATACCACGTATGCCTTGTCGCGGCGAGAGCCTATGTCGTATGTATACCGATGACATACGCCTACTGCTCTGTATGCCACATGTATTTCGGTGGCATACGCGCGTGGACTTAGTCAAATTATACGTTACTTTTTGTCGGCTAGATTAGAAATATAAGTTTTT
>Ga0058701_10002460_pt1 | contig 14058 bp, 8 predicted proteins | sample AgamicOrMae_FD_97039 | JGI IMG/M metagenome (GOLD analysis project Ga0058701, IMG submission 97039) | Agave microbial communities from Guanajuato, Mexico - Or.Ma.e | ecosystem: Host-associated > Plants > Phyllosphere > Phylloplane/Leaf | place: Guanajuato, Mexico | collected 2012-06-04 | reverse complement strand
GGTTAGGTCAAGTTAGGTTAGGTTAAGTTAGGTTAGGTTAAGTTAGGTTAAGTTAGGTTAGGTTAAGTTAGGTAAGGTTAGTAATGCAGTTAAGACCTTTGGCGTTTGCGACTTTTCTCGTTTGGCGGTTACGGATTGGCGCTTGCGGCGTTGGCGCATGTGGTTTTTGGGCGCTTAAGACAGCTACTCGTTTGTTCTTCCAAAAAAAATCAAAAGGACATTATCAAGAGGACACCTCAAAAGATTTTAGCGGAATAAATCCCATAAGATTAGCAGCAGCATTGGAGAATATCAATTTAAATCGAATGGCATTAGTGCGAACTTCCGCTATAGCGAGATTTCTTCCGAAATGCTAGCGAGCGTTTTAAGACAGTTGCGTTCCGCATGGCGGACCCGTCGAGCGTGCCTTCCGTCATAAAGCCGGATCCAACACGAATTTTTCATACTTGGCGCTCATCAATTTGTCATAATACGGGAGCCATTCCGGAGCAGGAGTAGTGTGCCCCGGTTTTTTATATACTTTCACTGCTCCAATTAAGCCTCCGTAATAAACGCTTTACGGGGCTATCATGTTCAGCCAATGTTTACATCGGTTCCTTCTGTCAACAAACTGCAGCTCACGGATGTTTATCGGTTGGGACCTCGTAAGAGAGATGCGACAAAAAAGCTGTCAGCTTTCCGAAAGCACGACCAGAAACGGACCTTTTGGATAAACGACGCAAGTAGAGGCATTCATCATAGGACCTCTTAACGAGATTTTGTCGTGGCTACCTTAGAATTTTTGCCCAACTTCTGCAACTGTGACAGTCCTTTCAAACACATGCCGTTCACGGTACTGCATCGTTTTTGTAGGACACTGCATGTATCGTAAGAAAAACCCAATACGAACGCTGTCCTCGCACAACGCCCGTGAAAGCTTAGAAGTCTAAATCTGAACTAAGAAAGCTTTTCCAACGCGAGAAACATTACAAGATTTTACTTTCAGAATCTACAAACTACCTGTTGGTTTCGGCAAAGCAAGCACAGCATAAGAAATAAAAGTCTAAAATATTGGAACACAGCGTTTAAGATGATCTCGTAGAAATCCGCTTTGGGATATAAAACTTGTTTATTCCGTCTCCTCGCTGTTTGCCGAGTTGGTAAGAAGAAGACCGGAGACAATAAAAGGAATAATTTTGCCAATCTACCATCGCCTCGTCGCCGCATAAAAAGATAGAGAGGAAGAAAATTGAAACATCTGCGAGGCTAATGGCATAAAAACAAGTTGGGGATGTCACCAGCATAGCATAGCGATGCTCAAGACGATAGTCTACCAAGGCTGACCGCTTCCCGCCTCGCGCCGTCGTTATCCAAGACTTCGACCCCCGCTTCATTTCTCCGTGCTGCACAAATTTCCCGGAGAAACAACCACGAGCTAGACTATAACTTCTTCCCACGCGTTCAACAAGTTTTTGGCGCGATCGATCAACCATCCCGCACATGTCTATACTTTCCATCTTTGGATGCATGTTCCCGCACCTCCCGCGATTCCAGCGACACTGAAAAAAATACGTTATTGCCGCAGAGTATCACTTATTCAAAGCTGAGGAAGATTTTAAAGTTTTTCAGTTGAATGTTAGAACATATGACTAAAAATAGCTCAAATTTTAAGCCCTCTAGAAATTGCGGGCCGCTGCACGATTGTCGACCGTCCGAACGCGTCGGCAGACAGCGTCGGGTAGCTTAAGCGCCAAAAACCACAAGCACCAACGCCGCAAGCGCCAATCCGTAACCGCCAAACGAGAAAAGTCGCAAACGCCAAAGGTCTTTACCGCAATACTAACCTTACCTAACCTATCTTAACCTCACTTAACCCAACCTAACTTAGCCTAACCTAACTTAGCCTAACCTAACTTAGCCTAACCTAACTTAGCCTAACCTAACTTAGCCTAACCTAACTTAGCCTAACCTAACTTTGCCTAACCTAACTTAGCCTAACCTAACTTGACCTTACCTAACCTATACAAACTTTGGCGTTTGCGACTTTTCTCGTTTGGCGGTTACGGACTGGCGGTTACGGACTGGCGCCTACGGCGTTGGCGCTTTTAGTTTTTGGCGCTATCGAATGCGCCCAGACAGCGTCGACCCGCTCGCCGATCACTTCGTCGCTATGCTTTTTAATTGCTCCGATGACAGTGTCGCGTGTCGATCGATTCTCGCAGAATGGCGTGGCTCGGTGAGCTTCGTCCGGTGACACTAATACTTTCGGACATGAATCGATTCTGACTGACAAAACTTGTTGAATCCGATTCCCTTCCCTTCGTGGGAAAAGGCCCAGGTTTCCCTCCTTGCCGACCGAATTTCTGAGTCTGGAAGAGGGTTTTACACCAACAACAAGAGGAAGCAACCTGATCGAGCACCTCTAGAGCCGCGGTTTGTCATCCAAGTATTTTTAAGGAAAAACAACCTTCGCACTAAAGATTCAAGACAACATTTAGCTATGACTGGTGGACTTGCTCCTTTCCCCAAATTAGTGTCCGCTTTAATCGCTTTTAAATTTAGTTTCAGACATGAAATCAATTTATTCCGCGCAAAGTTCCTCCCTAAGAACGCAGGTTAAAATATTATACTACCGAAACTTTGCTATAACCCACTACCGCCCAGCGATGCCGTTCGGAAAAAGAAACATTTATTTTAGAGGATCTTTTCAGTTCAGTATTATCACAGTTTATCGGAGTACTTATATCCACGTCAAACGCCCGTTTAAAATGTATTAGGTAGGTTGGTGGCCGTGCGTCGAAGTCTCCGATAATGCGTTCTAGTCCCATATGGAATGCATGTACGTGGATATAATTTGCTCATCATATAGCGCACGTTACGTGAATACGTCTGTCATCGTTCCTCTAGAAACCTTAAATTTAATAATTTGGGCATTTCCCAAAGCTTAAAATTGCGTATTTCAGTGGAACCTCCCAATTTCTCTTAAGGCCAATTTCACTCAAAATACTTTGGGCTGTAATGGGTTGTTAAATAAGGAAGTCATAGAGCCTGTTTTGCTGATATTTCGGCTTGGCATTGTTAGGCGGCGAAATTCGGCTGAAAGAGAGAGAGAGCGAAGGGCTCCCTTAATTGAGGCGACACCTTGGCAGGATTCATTGACGGAACGGCTGACAGGGCGGACAGACAGGCGCGGCCGGGCGGGGCGAGGCGGGCGACAAAACGAACAAGGCGGCGGCCGCTAGCTCTCTTCAAGTCTCCCGGGACGACGTTTTGTTTCCCAAAACAAACTGGCGACAGACATGACTTAACAACCACTATGCCTGGGCCGGAAGTCGACCTTGCAACCTACCTCGACCGGCTCATCTATCCAAACGACCTTGATACTCTTTTTAAGGATCTCCATACCTTTACCTTTAGGGTGGAAGGAAGGGTGGATCGACATACAACCGCGCAAGATGGGTGCCTTCGGTCTCGCTCCATTCATCCTTAAAAAGGCTTTTTTTTAAGAGTACTCGCTCAGAGGATAATGTGAGCAAGACTTGATAAAGTATCTGTATCATTTCATTTATGGAAGAATAATCTCCTAAGGTCAATAATGTTTCTCTTGAATCAATAATATTATACTCTTGAAAAATTAAATTAAGAAAATTTCTTCTTGACCTGACCTTAAAATATTTTAGTCACTATCAAGTATAAACACTAGCTCATAGATATATTTTCTGTGGGAGCAGTCTTTGAGGCACTACGCATTTCCCCATGCTCCTCCTCTTATTTCACGCAGGCCAAAACCCTCAATTCTTATTGAATCATACAGATTCTACAAGGTCTCGGTCAACTTGACTTTCCACGGTAACAAAAAAAAAGCATGATTGAAAATCGCCGGGCAGCATTTTTAACAACATTTGGTTTTGTTGGTCCATAAAAACAGTGTCATCACGTTCGATGAAAGTGGATTATAATTACGCCGGATCTAGGCCGTTACATAATGCGTGCTGTCTTGGTATTTGCATGTCGAAACGCCGGCAATTGCGTCCTCTGCATCCATAGGCAAAGGAAGAGCACACAGCGGACAGTGCTACGGACAGACAACGGCTCCAAACGAAGGCTAAACCATTGTTATACCAACGAAGTCGTTTATTAAAATAGGGATAACAAGAATATTTTGTTACAACAACAAAATATTTAGTTCTATCAACAAAACGTATGGTTGCCGCAGCAAAATGTTTGGTTGCAGAACAAAAAAATTATTTGTTGTCCCCAATTTTGTTGCCGTAATAACAAAACCTTTTTTTTTCCGTGAATAAATTTGCACGAGAATCAAAGACTCTTGCGCTTGTCTCAAATTCCTCGGTGTACAGAAGAAGAAAAAAAAAGTATTCGTCAAGAATGCACAGTGGCTCATCAGTTTGCGAAGGACACGAATTTCAGTTTGGATGGTGCTATGATATTTTTTTTTTCATTTCTACAAGTACCAAACACGCAGCACTCTAGGTTAAAAGATTGCTTTTCCTGCTACTTGTCCAATTTCCTCAAAACAGATAGGTATGCCCCGACACACTTTTTGCATGCTTTAATTAGAAAATACCAGTTCTAGGTCCGACTTTCCTAAAACTGGCGATAAGGTTATCCCGTTTTCTCACTGAAATGATGTTTGCTTGTCATTAAATGCTCAACGATTTCCATTTTATTGAGTACACAATGATCGTCGAAGATTACCCTTTTATTTCCCAAGCCTCAAATTAAATCGGCTAATAAATATTTCTTTAGAAGAGGGAAAAATAATTTTGGAAAAATCTTTTCGGCACAATATAGCGGAAGCCTTCCTTGCCCTCTATATGACAAACAAACCTACTTTTTTTTGGCGCCGCCCGCATACAGAGTAGAGTGACAGCAAAACACGTGGGTTTATTACGTCAGGTTCAAATCAGCTCTCTTTGCGTTTGTATTATCAGAACCTGAAAAGGTTTTCGAAGTCTTACCGCCCAGTAAGCCATTTGGAAACAGTCGAAATGAAAAACGGATTTTAATGAGCAATATCATCACATCACTTGTATAGGCTGATGGCTTCCTTTCAGACGCCATAATTAATTTAACCATACTATCCTAGCTGATTTTGAAATTTTTCATGCCGAATAAATTCTTGCGATTGCTATAATAATTTATTTTTACACCGTATAAACGTTTGATTAATTACCGACAATATAATTTAAGTAGACCAAACAGCATCTTATTACATTCTGGAAAATGGCAGATACTTCCTAGATGGAGAACTTCCGTGTTCGTATTATTGATACGGTTAAGTAGGTAACTTAAATAAGTCACTAAAGCTGAACTGCTCTGAGTTATAATACGACCAACTAATAAGGCATATCAGCTTCCCCCAACTTACCCTCCCAATTAAAGGAACATCAGTGATATGCTTGCAAACACGACTTCGTGACAACCAGCGCACAAATGTACTATCGCACCCAGCTGAAAAATGTTTATTGGAGTTACTCCAAACCAAACAGGTTAATTCCCACACAAATGATACCGTATCCGTGGTACTAAAGTCAAGTTTCCCTAAAACTGGAAAATCCATGTTTCTAATCCGCCATTCATGCGTAGTAAAGAACTGATCCCATGCATATCCATGATTGTGCATGAGGATTAACACTATACAACCGCGCGCAGGGTTAACGTAGGTCAGGTTTCGTTGATTTTGGCCATCATAGCCAAACAATAATATTTTTCCCAGCCCACTTTCAGAAGTTCAGCAACCCGGTCACAGTTTATTTTTTCCTCCCTCCCCCCCCCCTCGTTGAAAATGTAACAACTGCCCTGGACCCATTCGTCCTCGCACAAAACTCTCGCATCTTTACCAGTCGTCACCCAAGCGAAATAATGCAAACAATAGAGGCAATACGGAAGTTTCATCAAGTCAAATTGCGAGGAGGAAATAATTTATGGTCGTTTTTTGTTGGCGAAACTTGGAAATATGCTTCAATTAAGATCATTGTTTGCGAAGAGAAGTCGCATCGAGAAAAGTCAAAAGCATTAGCGGTGCGCTGCACAGTTGCCGCGGCACTTCCCCCCCCCCCCCTTTAGGGGGAAAAATCGTCCTGTGATACAAAAAAAAATTAAAGCTGCAAAAAAATTAAAGCTGCAAAAAATAAAAAAAAATAGATAAAAAAATAAAAAAAAATCCTCATGCAGCGAAGGCCAATTGTACGATAAAAAGTTGCACCATCAAGCCCAGCTGTTGGAGAATTTAAGTTTACTACCTCATTTTGCTTGACGATTTAGCGGTTTTATTCAAGAGTATTAACTCACAAATCAGAATTGACAGGTGTCCCTTTTTTTTCCATAACAAAAACGAGTAGCCAGCAACAAAAGACAGCACGCAAATATACCTATCTAAGGTAATTTGTTAAGTGACTCGAGTCCCTACGGACCATAAAGGACACGCACGACCCTTATACCTACTCCACAGAATTATTGATTACCAACTCGAATACCTTTTTTTTTTTGTCGTTTATCTACTGATTAAAAAAATAAAATAAGGGACAAAACACTAGTCGCAATACCTATGATGAAACACTTCCGAAAACTCAACTAGACCTGTATGTGACAAGACTCAAATTTCACGTATTTCCGAGACTTTCCTTAATCACTGACTTTCCTACAAACCTCCCCACCCCGTTATTAGCTCACTATAATCTACACTAAATATTTCATAAACTGAATTTGATGGAGGATTAACCTCCAACACACACAGCAGCATTTATATCGTCATGGAATCAAATCGCCGACCCATTCAAATCAAAAGACCCTGAAGCAAGCCAAATGATGGACAATTTTAAAGCCTCCATGTGTTAACCGAACGTACGCTTGGTATTTTTATGGGTATTTAAACGCACCTTACGGGTGTTTTAGATTGATATTTAACACACCTGACGGGTGTTTTATTGACAAGTCAAATGGATTAATTTTACACCAGCCGAGTATTGCAACATACCACTTGCAACAGCGCTTGGTACTTGCATCAAAAAATATTGATTGGCTCTTATACGGAATTTATGAGGAAGAAAATCTTCTTGCGCTTCCGAAAAAATTTCCCAAATTTCTCAACCGCTACGCTCCATTTCCCCGATTTTCCAGATCGGTAACGAACCTGACGTTGTACGTGGGCATCAATTTTTTTCGCTTTTTTTGACTGAAAAATATATTTTGAAAATTGCGACCAGCGGTAATATTTCTCCTCGCCCCCGCTTGGTCTTCCCAGCAATTTCCTTCTTTCTCTCAAATCGCACCCGCCCCCTACCGTTGCCATGGAAACAAGGGACGCCAGGCTCGTAATGGGAGAAGAGCGCCTAGTCCCGACAAGGACCCGAGAAGATCCCCCCTTTTTTTCTTGACTTTTTTTTCGGGCCATCTGTCCTCAAAAACTTAAGAGAAGCGGCTAGTCCCGATGTAGAATTTAGACAAGTAGATTTATTCTTTAAATGTTTTTAATTAATTTCGTTAATTTTTTTCCCATTTGTGCATTATCTCTGAAGATTATTCTTAAAATAAATGTGCCATATCAACAAAATGGAAGGATAACTTAAAAACCTTCCCCTCACAATCTTACTACACACTAAGATTGCATTTTCAACCTTTTGGTTCAACCCTTCAGAAGTTAAGCTAAACGGAGCGAGGCGCAAGCCACGTAACCTAACCTAACCTAGGGTTACCTTGCGGCCGATTTAGGGCCGCCGAGAAGTAAGCGGCATCCGGCTTGGCGACAGCCGAGCGGAGCGATAGCGAAACGAGGCACAAGTGACTATCCGTAAACGGCAAGGGGCTTGGTTACGTTAGGTTAGATGCCTCTTGCCTCGCTCCGCTGTCGTTCCGCTCGGTTTAACGACGAAAGGTTGGACCAAACGGTTAAAACTGCTACCTTAAAAAATTTATCTGTTTTCCTTAAAAAATAAGAATATTTATCTATTTATGGCATTGAAGCGTAGAGAGCACTTTCATGCCGTGAACATTCCAATACACCGACCACGACCCAAACCTCGAGTTTGAGATTCACCCGCTCAAGGCGCGCCTCGGCGTCGTGGCGTGATATTTTGGGAAAATGTTCCGATTATGTTACTCCATACGTAATGAGATATTCAAAGGGAGATTTCCTTGCCTTTGGGTTTTACACTTTAACGCCTCAGATCAAAACATCCCGCAGAAGACGAGAATGGACACGACGTCAAAAATCGTTCTCGTTAAAATTGCTCATGCAGGAAAGTCCCAGGAAAAACCCTTGCGCAAAAGTCACTCATGAAAATTATAAGAGCGTTCCCCTAAAATAAGCTTGAAGAATTACGAGTAATATTCTTAGAAACTGACCAAGATTAGCTCAGTAAAAACGCATCACCTTAAAAAGATTTAAAAAATGGTTTCGATGGTTTTAAAAGAATCACCTTCCAAAACGACTTCGACTTGACATAAGCACAATGCATCGCTATGGATACGGTGCTCAATCAACAAAAATACATAACGTTGGGGTTCATTCGGGAATTCGGTGTGACGAGTCCTCGACTAGGTTAACTCGAACGTTCCACTTCCCAGTCCTTATCAAATAGTGGTCGAGCTTTTTTTGAAGGTGGGGAGGACGAATTTCCCAGAATCGAAACAGCGGGCTAAAATCTTAAACTTTTTTGTGTAGAAGAGTAATAATTCCAATCTAATGAAATACGCCTACTCGTGATTCTCTGGAACTCAATGAATTTCCTCAAAGTTGGCTCTATTCGCCCGACCGTGGCTTCTCGTTGACAAGGTTTCAGTTTGGGAATTCAGAGGCGCTCAGCCCAAAATATTATTCCATACATTCCCCTTGACGACTTCCTTTCAACAAACAATGACAATCGAAACCTCGTTAACAAAATTCATAACATCTGGCGCAAAAAGAACAGAAAAACACACTTTGCAATCGACTCATAACTTGCTTCAAATATTATTAAGAATCTGGAAACAGACGGGCGCGAATGCAAATCGAATAGATTTACTGCACGCCTGTTAAACAAGGCAAAATCAAATAACGGCTATCATAGCCTTTCAATATGCGAGTTATAATTAATCCCGCCGTACTTGGCCCGCGACCCTATAACAAATCGTTAACTTGTTGATTGCTAAAACTTCCTCGTCGTAAACCGTGTTTACTTGATCTATAAACTGTTTGGAGAGGCAGAAAATAAAAAGTGACAACTGTTTACGTTCAAATCGGAGTGGTTCCCTACACTGACCCAATAACCCACACGCATTGCCGAAAACGCTCATCTCAGAGTTTATTATATCTGACACATCACATACCTCCAGGTTGAATTACCACCCAGAAAACCGCCCAAGAACGCATTCCACATAACTTCCCACGAAATTTCAGAGCAATTTTCACCTGTTCAACCTTATGTTTCAATGCAATTTTCACCTGTTCAACCTTTTGTTTCAGAGCAATTTTCACCTATTCAACTTTCCGTCGATAGACCAGCGAGTCGAGGCACTTAAAATGAGTTGACATAACCAATATGTCTACGCGGTGACAAAAAAAAACTTGAATTCGTGAATTTTCTATTCCTAACCAAAAAGTGCCAGATAGGCCAACCACGGCCTACAGATCACGATCATATATTAATTAACATACACAAAAACGATCACATTGATTAAAATTTTCAATGTTGGTTTCCAATTTTTTTTTAAAAAAGAGCGTAATTTTCAGCCCAATTTCAAGAAATTGAATAAAAAATGGAGTGAAATTTCCAGGAAAAAAAGTACTACTTTCTGTAGATAGTAATAAAAACGAGAAAAATTCCCCGGCTAGTTCAAGTGTTCCAAATTTCGAAAGATAGGGGTCCTCAATATTTGATGAAAAGTTGAACCAGAGTGGAACCCTAGAGGCGGTAAAGGACACCACCAAACGAGAGGTTGCGAGGAACGGAACTTCCGAAGTACGAAAACAATTATTTCTTCAATGTCGGCAAACATCAATGAGCCCGGAAATAAACGTTATTAAGGCCAATTAAAACGTGTCTAAGCAAATATTTCTCACAGAGGTAAAACTGTCAGTTGACACCAAGGCTTTGAAATTCAAAAACAAAGCCATTGAAAACAACACAGCTGTACACAAAAAAAAAAAAGGACTACAAAATACCACAAGGTCAGCTCAAAAGCTGATTTGATAGCGAGACTTGCTTGAGAGCAAGTTCCTCGAGGAATTTTACGACAGCCATTTGAAATTGGCAACTTAATGCATGTGTATCACAAGTACTTGTTGACAGTACCTTTTCCTGAGTGGTTCATCGTATGCCTCCCTGCTGTGATTCTGCAACATAAAAGAGAGTCTTGTTATATATCTTCTATTGGAGCAGACCAATATTGTGGTCACCAATGAATCATCAAAAACATTGGTGAAATATTCAACCTGATCACAAATCAATCTTGTGCTAGTTAAATTTGATATAAAAATTGTGTACAACTGGAGTTCAGCTTTGGCATAATACAAAAGGTGTGCATACCACACGCAACAGTGCACAAGGTTATGCAACAAAACAGAAACTACAAATGCGACAGTATATGTAGAATAGATGAAGGAATATTCTCTAATTGACATTCATGTGGACATCTTCATTAAGCCTAAACTCTGAATTAAAGTTTAGTAAACTTACATGAAAATAAAAAGGAGATAATCCTCCAGATTTGAAAGACAATATTGAACTAGAAATGCTGTGTACTAAAAATTAATGAGTTAGGATACATAAATGAAAAATGAAGTAATAAGTATCATAGCAAACATTCATAACTGGAGTAATTTTTCCCTTTTATCATGCATGTAGGGGTTTGGGGCATAGTGTTTGCACCTAAACAATTTATTAAAATTGTTTTTGGAAGATTTCGCCTTACTACGACGAAAGCCGTCCATAAACAAAGAAGCCGAGCAATATACAGCTCCTTTAACTCCTTGGAGACCTACAGGGTTTGACAACATCTTTACTGCATGTAAACATTCCTAACAACCGGCGGCGTCTTCTGACCAAAGTTCAACAAACTGTCCGCACTGCACAACGCAAAACTACGTCACACGGCGCCTGCGATCGCAGAAATCCCGATCTCATTTACACGACGTAAACCGCGACACGCATAACCTTACCAATCAGTTTCCGGACAGGTACCATGGTGACAGAAAAAAACACAAACAAAAAAACGTGAACACAACAATGGTGACCAACCGGCTCACTTGTATACTATTCCGACCACCATAACGAAATCCAGACCAAAATATGAAATGCCTCGAAAAAGAGCACAGAAAATACGGAATGTTGAGCACATGTTTTCCGGCACAGTCGTGAGAGCAAGGTACTCCTTGTGCGACGAGGAAACTGATAAACGCAAACTTGGCCCAAAATGGCTACAGGCGCCAGTGATAACCCCGAAGGTTAGCTGAAGTCGTCCACACAGTCAACTTCGTGGTGCGGCAATGTTAAACCATGAGTAAATTCTATGGTTCGCCGACATTTTACCCTTCCGACACCGGGTCACATTCACAAATCCACTTCGTTGCACTCGCGAGTCTTGATTAGATAACCACTACACAAGGATCGATCACTTGTAATTCTTTCCTCAGAGCTTTCAACAGCTCCCACAACATTCAAACACGCGATTTTGCGTAATCTTACCCTGTGCATTCCCTCATCCATGCGCTGGCGCTTTATAGAAGAAGCCATCGCCACATCACCGTTCTGATTGTACGCCATGACGGGACGACAACTAACTCTTTCAAAAGACGACGCGATACTACGGAGCTCTGCTGAGGAGACGCCGAAGCCGCCGAGGGATGAAGGGAAGGAGAGGGGCGGAAGCAGAAGGAGAGGAGAGGGGGACGAACAGTTCTTTACTTCTTCTCAGCTTCTTCTCTCTTTCCTGGCTGTTGAACTCAAAAAGAGAGGGCGAGATGCTCTCATTCTTAAAAAGATGTCTTTAATCTGAAAATAAAACACCTTTGGAAGCTTCTTCGATTCTTTTGATTTGATCATGCATCGGTTTCCCCCGAAATAAAAGGCGAAAAGGATTTTTATAGCATGCGAAGACGGAGGCCGATTTCGAAACTTGACAAAGGCGGCGACATTCTCCCCGCCAAAGCGCCGAATTCAAATGCAGAAGGTTGAAGTCATGCAGGCGATGACGGACGCATGAGATTGGGGCTAATCTCATGACGTACGGATAAATCATGAATATTTACTGCTTGAATAGACTCAATTAATAAACCGTCAATATTAAATGCAGATTTCACCGCCACAAGTCAACTAAAAATAAAGTGAAATTGAGAAAGCCCCAGCAAAATGCAAGTAACAAATGGGCACTGTTAGCTTTAAGCCGGGTCAAGGAATGCTATCTCGCTAAGTTTTTAAGATTTTTTCACAGTTATTCTTAGATTCAAGATTTTAATTTTTTTTCTACAATGACCTAATGATTAGCAGAGTACCTGACACTAACGTAAGAGTTGCATACTTTCCATGATTTATACACTCTCTCGGCCAAAATGTCATACACGACTTGCTGTGTGTGCGAGAGAGACAGACATGGTCACTTGCATGGAAAAAATGGCTGCCGCTCCTATACCGCCCGTGTATAGCGGCTATTTATTCTATTTCATTTGCGCCTCTTTACCTATACAGGGCTTTAGGTCAACCGCCTAAGGTCTTCTGAACAACCTTAGGTCAATCCACCGCCGCCGAAGCCACGTGGCCAAGACAAAGCAGCGCTGCTCTTTGACAACCTCTAGTCTAGCTGACCGCTCGGATGAGTATGACTGAGCGGCAAGTCAACCACAGAAGTAGTAAATCTTTCAGTCTCTTTACAAAGAACCAACGGACAGCCGATTAGGAATCCAGGCAAAGGACACCAACATATTTGAGGAAAACCGAGAAAATTTGCCAAAACTAGTTTTGGCAAATTTTCTTTTTTTGGCAAAATTTTTCGAAAGTGATATCACTACCGCCCTTGATCTAGACCGACTGGTCGCGATTTTTGCATCTCAAAACCGACGGATGATGCTTGGCTGAAGAGTGAAGGTACCTGGTACCTTTTCCATTCAAACTCTCATAAAAGAGTTCCTTAATCTAGATTAATTATCAGATAGCCTTCCGCTTACTGAAGAAGACAAACATTACACTGTGACGGCGCCTTAAGGTGGTTTTGCCGCCTTCTTCGCAAGCATTCATTCATTTATAACGTGAGCGCAACCGCAAGCCCTCGGCGGCAGGTTCAAATAAATGCAAGCAAAAGTGTTTTGATTCGCGCGTAGGTTTAAAATTAGCCTGTTAAAAGTAGGCCAAACATATGTAGTGCTGTAATTCGCTTTAACTGCTGACAAATGAACAACGATCGTGATTGTCCTACTTCCAAGAAATTTGTTCTGGTGTTCAGCGAGTCGTGATCATTGCAGGGCGCGGATATCTGTTACGGCGACATGGTTCTCTCTGTAAGAACAAAGTTATCTGCGTGTTTTGCTCTTCCAGAATAGTTTAGTAAGAACCCCAGTTTGACTCTCGTCTTTGCAGCTACTGTGAAATTCCGTTTAATCCTTACGGTTGGCAACATGTTATTTACACGACGATGCTTTTTCTATTAGGGCGTCTAACATGGGGATAGAGGGGTGAGTGGGGCGTCGCACCCTTCCCTCAAAATTTGGGTCACCGACAAAAATCATCCTTGCGATATAGCCACAAAAGAAGAATAAACAGTAAGAAAATAGCTACTTACACCAAAATATAAACCAAAACATGGTAAGTTTTGTCTTTAGGCTGTTATGAATAGGCCTAGTTGTGAGCAATTTTCCAATTTTTAGGAAATTGTGGAGTGTCTTGCCCCTGTTTGCTAGACAAACGCAGCGGTGCCCCTAAGCTAAGTTCAAGTGTGACGTCCCGGCGTCTGAACAAATGAAAATAATAGAAGTCGCCATAATCGTAAAATATGACTATTTTGTAGAATGGCGTACCTCGCAACAAAGCACAGAAAGATGTAAACATTCAATTATGGCTATCTGAAGGACAAAAACAAACCGTGTTATAG
>Ga0058701_10002459_pt1 | contig 14060 bp, 7 predicted proteins | sample AgamicOrMae_FD_97039 | JGI IMG/M metagenome (GOLD analysis project Ga0058701, IMG submission 97039) | Agave microbial communities from Guanajuato, Mexico - Or.Ma.e | ecosystem: Host-associated > Plants > Phyllosphere > Phylloplane/Leaf | place: Guanajuato, Mexico | collected 2012-06-04 | reverse complement strand
AGACATACACATTTTGAACTAATCCTGAAAATATCAAGTCCTTGTCTAATTTTAGCCCATTGCGCTGGAATATCCTTAAAAATGCAAAATTCCTTTTGGGGAAACATCTATTTTCTCTCTAAAAGTAGAAAATAATGCATTTCCACAAACAACTTCGAGTTTTTATTACAAATTGACAAAATACAATTTCGCAGGGTACCGTTCACGGACAAGGCCAGTGTTGAACAACTAAACTTCCTACTTTACCACGTAAATGACCACCAACACAAATTACACAAATACACAAACAAAGAGTTTGTTTGGAGGGTGCACTGCACTTGCATCCCGAGTGTCGCGTGCCGCAAAGAGTGGCGCGTGTCGCGTGCCTCAGCCAGCGAGTGCAGTGCAGCATCAAAGCGCGTCGCCTTGCATTGCCTGGCATCGCCTGGCATCGCCTCGCCCCGCGGACCGTCGAACGCCAGGCGAACGCGTGTTCCAGCCATTAGTGCGATGAAAAACATGGCGGCCACCACCTGCTCCTGCTTCCTTCCTTCTGTGTACTCAATTCTTTGAATTCGCATCCCACCTCTCTTCGTTGGTCGTGTGCTCTTTTACTTTATTTTCAATACCGGTACACTAAATACCAATGACTCTGCCTCAACAAACCGTTTTGTTAAGAGATATAGCAAACTAGAATTGTTGCGGCGACAATCTCACCTGTTACGGCGACATTGTTGTGGAAACAGCTCAAATTCTTGTTATAACAATTCATATTGTCACCAAAACAGTTCTGGTCTGCTGAGGCTAGATTAACAAAACGTTTTGTTGAGGTAACAAAGTAATTTTCTGTGTGATAGGTACTGTACAGTAAATTCGAGTCGCAGTCAAATCTAAGGACCTTTATCTTTTTTAACTTTGTGTTGTTAATACTATTGCATGGAAATTAGCCTATATTGGACCTCACGCTCGATCAGGTCAGTAGATGGAAATGCTAACACATTCCTCGGAACAAAAAAAAAAAAGTCCCTAAAATTTAATTCTAGAAGACTTTGTATCTTCATTGTACCAACTCAGATTTATTGTTTGTGTAATACAAGGCAGTTTGCCAAAATCAATAATTATTAAATAAAAAAAAGAAAAGATGATAACCGTGTGTCAAGAGCTGTCGAGCTGGTTGCCAGAATGCTGACAATGAGTGAAATTGGTGGTTGGTCTGTATTTTTAGAATTTCCATTAATTTTTATGAGATTGGAAGTGCGTTATATTGACTTTTAATAGTAGTGGACGACTTGCGGGAGTTTTTTGGCGCTCTCGGATACGGCACTCCCGGATTCATTTCCGGTTGGAATCATGGGGGCCAAAGATGGCCGAAATGACTAACCAGCGCCCTCTGCGGTTCGTCAATTGCGTTTGGCCACGAAGCTAGAGCTTAAGGTGAAGCGGAGCCGGTTAAATTAATACGTATTCAGTAATGACGACATCATCCATAATGTGAAATCTCTTACGTGAACACTTGGCGAGGAAAGCCAACGCTCTGAACCGCGGAAAGCGGTGGACCCATGTTGTAAACCGAGACAGGTTCCGTGGACCTCAATTTAGGTTCCGCAATCGTCATATTTAGACAATATCTAGCTTTTCTTAGACATGCTTGCGTTTAAAATGTTTATCATATGCCAATAATGTTTCTATTCTGCTCTCTAAAGTTGAAATAGTCATTTTTCGACTAATTGATGTCATTTTTGTTCATGTTGAGTCTGTTTGAATATTCAATTTAGTCATTTTTAAATTCAGTGTCAAAATGTAAAAATTGACTTAGATTTAGCGGTAAAAACATTTTTACCATATTAAGTATTAATATTTTCTAGTACCAATATTAGTTTGGTCCCTGAGTCTAAAATAAGTCATTTTTATACTCTAACTATTCAACGAGTTCTTTTTCACTACTTAAATAGTCATATTTGACTAAAAAGTAGTCAAAATTGACTACCGGTAATTGAAATATTAAAATTTTAGCTACTAAACTTAAGTCAAATTTGACTAATTTTAATAGTAAGCTGTAAATGACTAATTGAATAGTTGAAAGTGACTAAAGAATAGTCATTTTTTGACTACAAAATAGTCAAAATTGACTGATTGAAATTTTAAAATTTCAGCTTCTATTCTTTAGTCAAATTTGACCATTTCACACTGACAGTGTGACGTGTTTCTGGTGTTATTCAAATTATATTTGTAAAAAAAAGCAATTTATTCAAGAAGAAAAAAAATATCAAGAGTATAATAGTAAGTATAGGGCGAACTACAATTGTAAGATGCAGGCGAGGGTTCAGTGAGGGGCGCAGCGGTCGACTAGCTCCGGTTGGCCGCCATGTTCCACCTAGAGAGCCTTCTGAAAGCTCTCTAAATCCCATCAGAGGATAAAATAAAAAATAGTTGTTTTTTTAGGACAAAATATTCCAGTGCCACACGCTGCTGTTTACCCAAATAAGAGAGACGACACCTGTTTGGATGAAGGAAAGATGCCTGCTTTGGATATGCAGTCCAAATCTTAGTGCGGTAGATTATACTGTATTGTAATATTTTAACTTCATTTTCAAGGAATATAAAGCCTTACCTACGAAAGTGCTCAACTGTTAATTTCAAAGTTGACATATTCTAGCCTACGTCCACCGCACTTTGTTCTATCCTTTGCTAACAAGCTGAGTGAAACGATAGTGGAGCAAGGCACAATAATCTACCGAAACTTAAAGTAAAAGAAAGCTAAGTCTCCAGACCTGATGAAAATTACGTTTAGGGAGCAGGAGCCAATCGCTGGAACGTAAGTGGCATCAGGCTTGGCACTTGCTAAAGTCTCTCTTCGACTAGTAACCTTGACAAAAGTCTGGTTTTCGAGTATTTTTTTTTGTTTTGAAATTTGGTTTTCTTGAAACTTCTGTGTGGTAATTTCCTACGCTGAAAGAGCGAAAATCATTTATTTGATGGAATTGACCTAATGCAGGAAGTTTTGATGTTAGATGCTCGCTGCCGTCTCGTGCGACTTCGGCGGACGAAACCATGTCACGCAGGAAGTGGAACAATGCAACCTTTAAGCTTTACAGTGTAAGCCGGTGTAAGCGCGGCTAATAGTCCGTGTGAATCTCAATGCATGATGGTCGCAAATCCCGCCAGAGAAATCCCCGGAGTAATGACCAAGGGCCGAATTCAAGGACAAGTAGAGAGGGGGTGGGGCTTTTAGCCGGCCACTGGCGCCTCGCCGTCACTTAGCCCCCCTCCATTGAATCGTCCCATCTTCTTCCCCCTTCAGAGGCTATTAGCTTAATTGAGGCCTTTCCGAAAAACAATGGCACCTCCGCCCCCTCCCGTGAAGGGATGTACATGATACTTGCAATTCAATGATAACTTTCGATTATTTACCCCCACATATTCCTTCATAGACGACAGCAAACTTAGAAAGAGTTGGGTCACTTTTGAGAGTCTTATTTTCCAAGTTAAGTGCTTTTATCATAAATTAATCTTTCTGGAGGGGAGAGGCAAAGTCTGTGCGTCATTTATTCATGATATAATCTCAGTCTAATTTGATAATTGTGTATTTATCAAAATTTTCTTGGTGTGATGTGAAGCTTCCGCACAATTACGAAAGGGTAAACGTTACTTTCGTTAAATGTTCATTTACGGTTCAGCATTGAGATTCGAATCTAATAAGCACAAGAAGAAGGAAGAATGAAAAATCATTTTTCCGTATCCAAAAAGGAACCCAATAATCACTAAAAAAAAATGTCTCGGCTTTCTAAAAATTATACTGTATTCTTGGTTGATTTCACTGCGGACGAGTAGCGTAGGAGAGTTTCCAATGTATTTCGAACGATAACTACTGAAATTTCCATTTGTTGATGAGGCAATGTTTACATTCTCCGTCATACCATTGTATGAGCTTTTTTTTTATCTTTTGAAAACGTCATTCACAAAATTACGAAGACGTCAATGTCTGCAGACTTTTAGTACTTTCGCTGTACTAAAATCCGGTTAACAGAAGAGAGCTGAGGTTTTCTACAAGTCAAAAGAAAAAGTACCGTTCGAGAACCGATAACTTTGATTTAACAGTGGAATTATTCAGCAATAGTAAGACCAAATCAGTGTTTCTCTCAGCTTCCTAAAAAGTCCATAACTTCCCCACCCAAGCCAAAGAAGCGACCAAAGGATTGGCATCGTTAAACTAACTGACACTTTGGTGTGTTCAGCTCGCTTGTCAGGAGGGTAGATGCCCTCGATCCCCCACCTCCGCTTTCCCCTACCCAATCCACCCCGAAGACATCCTCCTCGAACTCCTCTCCTTGCCACACCGTTTACCAGCACCGTCTTCTTTTTTCTCTTATCTTGAAAATTGACATAACCATAAACACATGTCCAAGTTTTCTGCTGCTCATGGTTGCATGTCGAGTCGGCGAAAATGTCAGAATAGTGGGCTTTTCAGTCTAGCCTCAAATAAAAGACAGTGTTCTCAGAAGGCCATCGAGATATTTGCGATCAAGATTACTACTCAAGAGTTTCGAGGCGATGAAGCAGGCCTATACCAATTTAGTTAGCTTAGAGTGAAATCAGACGGTTTTTCCCGGAAACTTCAATTTAATCTTCAATCAATTTATTTAACTTCAAATCAATTTAATGCATCTTGATCCTTTCAACGAGCATTCTTTTAATGTCTCTAGCGAACTAAAGAACAGGGAACAGATTATACTCTTACCTTGTCTTTTCATCATTTTTACAGTTTTTTTTTTTTGGATCTCAGGGTTTTCTGAAAAGGCGCCAATTTCCAGTCAACGAATACCATGCCAACAGTTTATGACAGTTTAAGACACGCGGGGCAGTTCTTTGAACATCACAGTAACTTTACAAAGGATGGGCAAAGCACCCTGACTTGCTCGGAATATACCTGGTCGAAGTCAGTCTGGTAGGCCTACTCCTGAACGGGACGTAGATAAGTAACAAGTCTGGTGGAACAGACTAGTACTGGGTTAGTTTCGACAGACAAAGTGCCCTGACTGAGTGTCATTACGTCTAAATCGGTCCGGTATATGAGTTGTTCGATTCTAAATGCAACATAAAGAATTCCGCGAAAAATGCGTTTCCGCGAGTGTCGCGCCATCATTGCACCGTGCAAAGGGTGTTCACAACCTGATCCGGAGAATTAACCACTTGTTCTGTGGATTTGATTGTTTGCTCTGGTTTCATGGGGTACGACTTCGCCTCCGGCTCCGGAACCAGCGCGGCGCCTCCAGACTCCAGCGACGGAGGGGAGGGGCGACTGCCAATGAGAGGGCGAGGCCCAACGTGGAAGCGACGCGATTGGACGACGCCGAAAGAACAGAAGGGGAAGCTCGACAAAACGGCGCGATAAAAGTGGAGGGGGAAAGAGACTCCACCCCGGCCAGCTCGTCTCCAGAGTACAAGTCGCTGCCGCCGGCCTGCGCCGCTTCTCGCAGGGCAGGGCAGCGGGGCGCAGGGCAGCGCCGCCGGCGGCGTCCGGCGACGCGACGAGCACCTCGCGGACCTCCGCAGCCACCCCCTCGCAGCGGGTGCGGCGGCTGCGGGCGCAACGACAAAATTGTCTCCAAAGGAGGGGATGTCTCCCACCCCGCGGGTCCCGGGGCACCTCCACTCCACTCCACCCTCTCCTCCCCTCCTTTCCACTCCCCTCCCCCGGAAACACAGCAAGCTCCGGTTATTGAATTAAGCTCATCATTCGATTTCAGCCAGGCCGGCAACGCGATCTTCGTCGCGCACCTCAGCGTAACCAGGAGACGCGGCCCTTGTCCTGGCCGGCGGACGTCTTAACCACGTTGACGCACCGTACGTTCGATAGGATATAAGTTTAGGCCCCTCCCCGTCACCCACCCCGTGGCAGATCCACTTGCCGATGTCTGCAGCGCTGATGCGATTCCGTGTACGCGCGATATTCCCAGTAATTTGATAGCGTCTTATTCAATTACCAAAGAGCTTATCATCCAAAATATGACCTCGCTGCCGGTTAGATGTGCGTGATTAGAACGGATCTTGACCTGCGCTACCCTGAGGATGTGTTTGCGGTGATTTGAGTGATGTGTGTGTGAGCCTGACGCCCTTGCTGACGCCAGAGTGCTGACGCCCGACATAAGTTACCATGGACTACTCGTACCTGAATCAGGCCGGCTTCGATCCATCCAGCTGCTCCTTGGAGGCTGCGGGCCTCGGGGGCATGCCATGTTCCTACGCCGACCTGGCGAGCTGTTCGCAGATGTCTCAGGCGGCCTACAGGTATTCCGCGGCCAACATGGCCCGCGGCTATGTGTCACCCGGGGCAGCCATGGGGGCGGCCATGGGCGTCGGCGTGAGCGTTGGTGGCGGCATGGGGGTCGTCGGCGGCGGAGGTGGTGCGCCCCACGCGCCCTCGCCGGCCCAGTGCGGCGTCATGGGCGCTCGCCCCCTTAGTCACCAGGACCACGTGCATCGCTCCATGTTTCCTGCAGGAATGAATTTACAAGGTAAGGTGAATTCAATTGGTTCTCCATTGCCAAGATTTTCTTTCCATGGAATAGATTTCGGCGGTCGTCGAAACGTTGTCAGCATTTTATGTACCGTATTCACGCGCCAGTGTACGTCTGTTTATGTATATTCCAGCGAAAATCGCTTATAGCAAACGATGTATGGGTCATAAAAACGCATGAGACGTTACGAGTAAAGCTGCTGTCAGTAAGCTAAGAAGGCCGGATTTGAAAAATCACAAATTTTATTTCACTTCATGAAATCATGGCGCGTCTTTTAAAATTCTTTCATTCATTGAGAATATGTAGAATCGGAGATCACCCGACGAACATCTGATCTAGGTAGACTGTCTTCAATCCAAAGGTGTATTGATGTAGTATAGGGGTGCATTGATGGTGTGCTAAGATATACAGTATCTATATTGAAAGCGGCGGCATGAAACACTGGAAATATATACTACAAACTTCAAAAGCATGTGAAAATGATATAATGAATAGATATTAGTTAAAAGTAGTTAAGCAATATAGAAATTAGTTGGACTAAATTTATCGTTATCAATATAATTACTATAAATCCTTTAAAATCACATTATTGCGCTTTTATGCCACTCGGGCTTTACGCGAATTTAAATTCAACACCTTGATTTTTAAAACATTTTTCTTTACCAACGCCCATCACATACACTTTCCAACAGAAATCGGGTACCCTTTTTTTCATAACGAAAGTATACAATGCAATAATATTCCGAGCGTACAAAGGCAAAAATAGCCGCATGAATAAGTTTTTTTGCGCCCTTTTTTCAATATATTTTTTTAAAAATTATGTTTCCCAGAAAATATTGCGCATTCCAAAATACAGGTCATTTAAACGTGCGTGTTACCTACACACACAAAAAATTATCTTTAATAAAATATCTCGCTATTAAAAATGTATTTACGAGAGGAGGCAAGCTCAATTTCGGTAGTCACGCCAAAGCAAAGTTTACAGATGTTCCTCTGAATGAAAAAGCTAAAATACTTTTGTTTCCTTCTTCAAGAACGTACTTTAGAACAGGATTGGACAAGCCTATCCCTTACACTGATTCGAATATTTAATGCAGTTCTTTTTCATTGCGGATCACGAACTCGTGTTACCACGCACGAAACACTGAAAAATTTCCGGTTATCACGCGAGCGGATTTTCTTGCATTTCCTGATAAGTTCAGAGAAAAATGCACCAAATACCATCGGAACAACAATACTGCCTTGAGTTTCTAAACTCTAGAAAAGAAGTCATATTTTGGATAAGGGCTTGTTATATTAAAGCTGCTATTAAATATACTAAAAATTACCAAAAACTGTGCGTTTATTTAGGTCATGGATGTAGAAAATATGCACTGTTGTGAATGTTTATAGTGAACCCGTGATTCAAATTAAAGACCCAGATGAAAAAGGCAAGAGTTAAACTGACATGTAATTTTGCTCATTGTCAAAATTGGAAGAAGCCAAAATTTGAACGTATAATGAGGTTTAGGATGTAAAAGACCTGTCCGTAATTTGTTGATTATAAAAGAAATCCAGCAACTTCTTCGCATTAAATCTTGATACTTTCCCAATATACACCGAATAAGATACAATAACCTGCATTTAAATTGGCCACTGCTCAACAATTGTAACAAGAAATTGATGAGCGGTTTAAGTACCACTTGGGACTGATTATCTTTAAGTGCACCTACGTCAAATATATACAACTCATAGAAAAAAATGGTAGAAAATAGATCCTAAACAAGAGGAGGCACGGAAAAAAATCTGCGCACGTTGATCATAATTTTGGTGATGGTTTAATACAGTTCCGCAGAAAAATGATTTGTTTATTACAATTTTAATTAATAATTTACACTTGTAAAATTCACATTGCCATTGTGACAAAAAGTTACAGCTTTCACAATATCTCGAATTCACCATCAAGCAGAGCACAGTGACAGTTTAGCGGAATAAGGACAAGGAATTTATAATCCGATCTTGATAAACAATATGAGGCTTGGAAAACGATATGGTAGGATAAGCTAAGTTAAGTTGGAAGCTCTCTCGATCTGCTGTCATTCCGTCTGGCTCACAATCAGGAAAGAAAGATAAAGATCACAGGACAATATAAGTAATTACATTATTGAAATTTACAGAATCTTGGTAAAAAAAGTATATATTATGAATTCGCAACGGAAGTCCTCTTTGACAGGGATCATTTATTTCAGAAAAGAATCGAAAAGCCTTGTGGGCGTTAACAAAATAATTTAGTTCGAAGCAGTTTCACCTTGCATTTAAAAAGACATGAAAATGTTTGGGACGTTGAATAACTGCACAAGCGCAAAAAGAGGCTGCGACGTGATCGGGCGCTTTGCAGTTCCCATGTTAGCACAAAACGGTTCTGAATAATGCATCGTACACTAGGTCAGGGCAGGGAAGAAAAGTGCAAGGAAGCTGTCTTAACATAGCCGCCATTTTGGTTCTGAAAGGTGATGATAAAGTGCATGCAAAGCAACCTGTTGCGGTTGCCGTCGGCGTCCTCGTCGCGTCTCCGCAGCCGCCACTCTACGCTGGCAACGACAACTGAACAGTGAACACCTAATAACGTAACCTCACAAGACCTAGCCGACATACCACGTAAGAACATGTTAGATTGTGTGAGGCTAAAAATCAGTTTTTGATATTCTCTAGCGCGCAACAGCGAATCAGCCACTTTTCAAAAATGGTTTTGGACAAAAGTCGTGTACAAACGCCTATTTTGCGTACACGTCCATGCGTGCCCTTATCATTCGTTGAATGCATCGGCCAAAAGAAATAGACAATAACATGCATGTATATCTGCAAAGAAGAGGGAAAATTCTGAAAAACAGTTAAAGTTTTACATCATAGATTATGATATAGGCTATATTATTATTATTTCCAGAGTATCTTTTCTGTATACTTTATAAATATATCAACTGAACTGTGTACACGTACAACAGTTCCCCTTATTTTCGGGAATTCAGCGCTGAGTTACTCGAAATAATTTTCCTTTGCTCTTTTTTCCTACTTTACCCAGGTATTATTATTTTTTTTTGGCTAAACCATAGTTTAAAACTCTTTTTCATATTTTTCCAGTTAATTAATTATTGATTTATGAAAGTATAATGTACTTGATTTCGTACTCTTATGGTTTATGAGACCTGACCAGTAAAAAAAAAGACATTAAGTTTTTGCTTACTCTCCATTAAAAGCGGAAAGCAAAAGGAAAGTAAGTCTATTTTTACATTAAGAACGGACCGTTGTTTAGGTAAAAGTACTGTCTGTACTTCTACGGGCACGGGGAATTCTCTTTAAAAAATCTTCAATGCTAAAGTGGATACCTGTCTTTGTGAAGCAAGAAACATCTTACAGATGAACATAGCTATTTTTGTGTTTCAAAATATTTAAATAATACGATTGATCATTTCTTTTTCCATTGACATACATTCAATTTAGAGGTAGGCTACATAAACTTCGGTAAATGTAACGACACCTCGCCTGTCTTACTAGAACTAGACCCTCTCCCAACAAAAAATTAAAATGTGTTTGCTGTTTCTTTACGTCTGACCATAAATCTGTGCCCACCATGATTAAGGAAGGATGTAGAAATCTTTCCGGCCACCATTTTCCCTCCTGGGTCCGACATTTTAATCAGCCACATGCTGAGCGCTCGAGCACCAACCGAAAGAGTTTACAGGGACGTAAAAATAAAGGATGGAATGATATTTAGGTTGGTTGTTTTAGTTGCAAAAAAGCGAATGAAGTGAATGTAAAACTGATTGCTGCGGAGGGGGAGGATGGGATTTAGGGGAGGAAGGAAGTATGGATAGGTTTGAAGCTGCATTGTTGATATGTTAAAAGTTGCATTCTTTGTCTTGTCCCATCCTAGTTTAACATTTAATTACTTTTTGAGGATCAAACAAACTAAAGCCGCCCTTGATAATAGGATAGCGACAACGGGCGGAAACGGAACTGACATGTTAGCCATTCGCTTGATAAACACCCCCTTACCTCACTCCCTCCCACCGCCAGGCACACAAGGCAGGCGGCCATATTTTGATTACTGCAATCAAAACAAACCTCGGAATAATTTTAGTGTAATGTGTATGAGGAGTTATTTCATGTCTTCATTAATCTACCTCAGTTTTTGTTTGTTTGTTTGTTTGTTTTTTTTAACTGTTATTTATGTATGCCTTTGTAACGTGTCATTAGTTGCTACACACGAGTTTCCAAATTATTTAAGATGTTGAACGTCAGACCATTTCTGAGGTTGATGAGGTGTAAAGTATCGGTGTAATACCTTATTTAGCTCCTTGAATATTTAGATTTCCAAGTGATTTTCGCCACCACAACATTATTTCAATAATAGCAGCCAAGCATTATGCACGTTTATATGCGCGTCATGTAAAGCACTTGTTGAGGTTAGAGTATGTCTCACTTTTATCCTTTCACACAGTACACCCGGTGTTTCTTCATTTTGTCCATATTTAAGCAACCTTAAAAAAATACAGAAACACTGAAGCAAGCACTAAAGGCGATCGAAAGAGTGCAACAATTTTGAATTTTAGCCGTTACAAACCGCCAATAACAAAACATAATATCAAAACATGGCGTCGTACCTCATGATTACCCCGGCAAATCAGAGCTTGTCGTGACATTGACGATTCTCTTCCCCAAGGGCTTGGAAACAAACAACAACCGTGCACGGTAGGTTAACCTCGGTTAGGAGTCATGTCCCTTGATTTGAATTTCGACACCTCCGTAGAATAAGCCTGTAGTTTTCAGGAGTTCCAACAAACCCTTAATTTTTCGACGAAATAAAGTGCACGGTTTTTGTCGCAAAATTTTATTAATTGGCGGATTATCGTCATGAATGACTTTGCCTATAGGAAAAGCCCCAGTTCAGCACTCCTCAATACGCGAATAGGTCAAAAAGAATTATATAAGTTTAGCTAGCGACTTTCACGGAGCATTTTTCGACAGCTTGGAAAAAACAACGGCTTTGTTGAGGCATTCCTGAATACTACCAATTTGTTGATGCGCTGCTGAAAACCACGGGTATATTGAACGGAGTAGCGTAATTGGCCCCTCCAATATGCCTCCTACTTGTTCAGGTTAACGTTGTAAGAGAATCAGAGGATCCCTCTAATATAAATTAAAATGTTTCCCAAGAAGGAATGTGACTCTTTTTGAACATTACTAAAATACCACGAAACTATTCTCCAATGATTCAAGACACAAGCCCTTTTCTAAGAAAAAACTGGTTTTGAATAATGCCTTGAATTAATAGTCTTTCGTATACAAATTTTCTCCGCTCTACTTCTTTGCGGCCCAATGTATTGGATTAAATCCACACCCGGCACTTCGAATCGGTAAACCGGTGCTTACGAAGGAATGCTAATCTTCAAATCTCTTCCACTATAAAATATAGCGCTTTTTAATAAATGGTCGTACTACAGAACGGGAGTCCTCTCAAATCAAGTCCGAACATGTGAGAAGCAATAACTCTGTATGTCTCAAGATATGCTTGGTAATGTTTACCGGAGTCGTTTAGAACAACATCGCAAAAAATCGCAGCTACACTTCATCATGACCAAAAGAGGAAAAACAAAAACAAAGAGAGACAGCAGGCGGGCTCATACGAAAACATCCCGGTTACTTCTTCCATTAGGGTTCCTCAGGGTTCTACACCTCCTCAACACAATACCAAATGAAATTAGCGTAAAATTTCGAAACACTATCTCAAAATGGATCAGAGCAAGATCGCCATTTCAGTGTTGTTACGTGAATTTTCACTGCAAAGTGCAAATATTTAGATGGAACTCCATTTATTGAAAAAGTGCCCATTTATATGATGAGTGTATCCTATATTGTTCAACGAGGGACGTTTGTTTGGCATATAACTTTCGTTATATAATTTTTAACGTGAAAAGCATTGGGAGGTAAAACTGAAAATTTCGTTAGTAAGAATGGTTCTTCCGCAAGGCTGTAAAACTCCTTTATCTGAAAAAATGACTATATCATCCAGTCATCGAGCACCGCGATAAAAACGTCAAAAAACAGGAAAACAGAGTTAAGTCAAATTTTGCAGAATAAATCTGCGATGGGGCGGTTGGACTTGGTGGAACCTATGTATAACCTCCGTTTGAAAATCGTATGGTAAGAACGGTCAGTAGCAAGGCGCAGCGCTCGCCCTAAAACATATTAATATTGAATGTTGACTATGAAAAAAATAATAAAAAATACCAAAACGAAAGAGTGAAAAAAGGATTCGATTTCTTACAATTCATTCATATAATGTAGTATATTGAGTCGCGGGTAGCCGATATGCAGAATACAGTATTGTTATACGCCGATCGGCTCGATCAGTGATGTAAATTCCATAATAAACAACAAAATCTCAATCTAGAAAATTACAACTTCTTTCTTTGAAAGTGAGCGTACATTTTAAATGTTGCATTTTTAACCGTCTGCGAGTATTAATTTGTATTTTGCTTTTCATATCGAGGTCAAGAGGAACAGCAACAGCGGAGTAAGGCATCTGACTTGGCCAACCTCAAGTCCACGGAAAAATGACTTCGTTACCTCAACAAAACTTTTCTTAATAATGCGTCAGCAAACCAAAAATGTTCTGGTAACAACTTATTTTGTTGCGACAATATAAACTACATCTAGCAATTGAAGTAGTCACCGCAACAACTGCTGGTTGATGACGCGCTGTACTTTTGAGTCATTTTCTCCGTGATCTGACACCAGGTTTGATATCTCCTAATTTCTGGCGGCCTGTCTCCTTCAAGAAGTACCAAGCTCTAGAAATGCGTCAGTCTAGCGGAAAAATCGCAAGACACAAGGCGCTTAACCTAACTTGAGAAAGGAGCACGAGGCTTGGGGACAACTCGATCCCTCCAAAGAAAAAACGATCAAGTTAAAGGACGTGTTTCAAAAATCGATCAAGTGAAATCGTACTTTTGAAAATGCGATCAACTGCAATATATAAGAATAGCACTTGATCGCTTTTTCATACATACCCTTTCACTTGATCGTTTTTTGAATCGTGCGTTTTTACTTGTTCGTTTTTTAATTGGAGGGATCGAACTAGGGAAGTCTTCGCTCGACAACGAATGACTGAATTCAAAAGATAGCAAAAATACAATCTTTAAAAATTACAGCAGTTTGAAATCCGGTCCGGAGGACACAGTCCTCTCGCAGCAGCTACTGTTGTGAAAGAGGACCCAAAAGTTGGATTCTCGACGCGCCTGCGCGAACTGCCGCTACACGGGAAGGGAGAGGAAAAGGGGGAAGGGAGAGGGAATGTCAGTGAAGGATTGCGTCTCTAATAGAAGTGTACGGGCAAGCCGAATCTTGCCATCAAACAAGAGGTGTTTTCCCTTCTCTCCTCCCACTCCACGTCAAACACGACGTTTCCCCACTCCCTCTTTGTCGGAATTTTCAGCTTCGCACAATTGCGGCTTGTTTCCTCAATTCTTGTCCTCATTTGTAATAATATCGATGAAGCTTTATTTAAGAGCAGGCCGCATTTTT
>Ga0058701_10002458_pt1 | contig 14061 bp, 10 predicted proteins | sample AgamicOrMae_FD_97039 | JGI IMG/M metagenome (GOLD analysis project Ga0058701, IMG submission 97039) | Agave microbial communities from Guanajuato, Mexico - Or.Ma.e | ecosystem: Host-associated > Plants > Phyllosphere > Phylloplane/Leaf | place: Guanajuato, Mexico | collected 2012-06-04 | reverse complement strand
TAAAAATTGCCCACGAAAAGATCTCGCTGTGCTTGTACCCATAATATAAAGTGTAAAGGAGCATTGATCCTTAACTCGTGCTTCTCCCCTCCTCCTCTATAATTGGGCTGCGTCTAATTACCCAACTAGCCTCATCATCTCTCGGACTATTCATCGGAAAAGGGCTTACCCTTGGAGGTCCCCTTCGGACGCCCCCGAAATCCCAGCCTGCGATTATCTCCACGACAATTACAGTTTTGGGTGAGCGTCGATATTCTCCATGAAAATCATCTCGAAATCGTGGACTGGTGGATTCGTCTTCAGGCTGCGTTGTCACTTGTCTTTCGCTCCGTTAGATTAAGTGCATAGCGATCCCAGTGGTGTCCGTCCACCAAAGGGATGCCGTGCCGTGCCGAGCCGTGCCGAGGTGTGGTGCCACCTACCGGGACGATCGCTTACTGCATGAATAATAGTCCAAGTCGTAATCTGATTTGGAGCTCCTCGTGAATCCGCGTTAGCCCTTTTCAGTGGTGCACTTGCAGAAGGGGACTAGTGCACGTACGCGTGGTGACGGGCTTAGATAGCGTTTTGAATTTAAAAGCTGGCTCCTTCGGAGCGGGTGGACTCTCTGTCAATAAGATTCGATCAAGTAGGGTCTCGGGAATTGATTTGTTTGCGCCGTGGCTATAGTCGTCGATCCTCGGGATTTACTAGGGGATTTCGGGATTGTCTAATGGTTAATGCAGTAAGCTTTGAGGGATACCCTTATAATAAATTCCAATAACCGTAACAGCCGAGGTTAGTTGAGACAGTCTCCAAAGTACTGACGGACTTGTTAGGTGCGATAGGGGTAGAACACTGTTCCCATGTTATCTCCATTCCTTCTCTGAATTGACAGAACCAATCGAATGTTATTGTAAATTCGTGTTTAGGTCATCAAAGGATCTTTGGGAATGCCAATGGAAAGTAAAAATTCACAAGCGGAATACCTTTGTTCGTGTTTTGTAACAAACTATACATCTACTTTGTCATTGAAAATAGGGTCCTCTCCATGAACTTGAAACGTACTGTTTTTTTTTTCTTTTTTAAGCATGTATTGCGAAACGCAGCAAGAATTTTGTTCGCAGTATAGCGTCTCTGCGTGTCTCGAAAAACTTGGGTACTTGAAAAGTAAAGTCGGCTTGAAAAAGTGGGTGTGATGTGAACCATATTTTTATTGTTTTCGTTGTGCTGGTGTGTATTGCGTTACGTTATTTTGCGTCAAGTATTCGTTACACTGCGTGCTTTAAAATGAACTACGAATATTTTTCGTCGGACAGCCCAATGCTTTCACTGGACGAATCCCCAATGTTGACTTTTCCAACACGAAAAGTAAATTGTTATTATGAGGGAAAAAATCTACACCATTTCGGTTAATCTTTGCGTTTTGAAAGTGTAGGAGTAGGAAAGGAAATTTTTCCAATGATTTGGTTGTACCTTAAGAAGTCACGCGGAGCGTAAAGTAGAAAGTTTCAAAGGATTTAAATGAACGACGGTATGTTTTAGTGTGACATTGAAAAAATACAGTAAGCCTATGGCGTTGTTTTTTTTATTATTTTTATTTCTTTTCGATCAGAGACACTTTGTTACGTGGGCGCAAAAAAAGGGAGAGATAGCTCGTCTGGGGTTTATTTCTGCAGGTCAGTTAGGCGTGTATCGACTGGAGGGCCGCGAGGCGACGCGTGGCGCAGCAACAGATTTTGACCGACGGACCTCATCTGTTCCACGTCTGGATGAGATGCTCGCACATTGAGGTGCTTGCTCTGCACATGAGAGGCAAGTGACGCACTGAAGATAGATGGACGAAATTCACGGCTGTTCCGCTGGAAAGGTGGACTGCCTCCGAGAACTGAAATGATGGAAAGTAGGAACGTTATGAAAAGCGTAAAGCCCAAAGATATTTCGGGGTTGCGTACCTTTTGTTTTAGCCAAGAGGTACTCTGCTGTCTGCCCGCCTTTTTTTATCACTTCGAATAAATCGTCTCCAGCCAAGCCAAGTCCTTAACTGTGATAGGTCCCCGAAAGAAGGTACTGGAACGGAGAGATTTATTGGGTACTCAGTTGAAAGGACGCTCAAGTTTCTAAATTTGTATTTCTCGCTCCTGTTTTCTCTCCTGATTCAATATCGTCATTACCTAATTAGCGACTAACAACCGCGCAGGTCTGGTAAGATTAACCTAAGTAAAGTTACCCACATCAATCTGACCAAAGTTAAAGGCCTAATAACCCGTAACCGCCCAAAGTATTTGGAATAAAATTTAGCGTAAAAGAAATTGGAGTGATTTTTTCGATTAAAATGCATAATTTTAAGCTTTGGAAAATGTCTAAATTATTAAAGTTCATGTTTCCACAGGGGTGATATTTTTTAAATTATGACAATACTGCATTGAAAAGATCCTCTAAAATATTTTTTTTCTGTTTGCGAACGGCATCGCTGGGCGGTTGGGGGCTCAGTTTTTCTTCGCTCCGCTTAGCTTTCGCCAAGTCTGTTGCGTCCTTCTTCTCTGCGGAAGTTTCTACCAAAAATTAAGCGTCGTCAGACTTGGCTTGCGTTCGTTGAGGTTAAGTTCATCACACTTTGGCTCCCTTCATTCATCTTGACAGTAAAAATGCACAGTGCAAGAGTTAGACCTGCAACCTCTCCAATCCAGTATGTATTATTGGAATAGAGTAGATACGAATCGTATCTCGTTGCCTATGAGAAAGTTCGGCATATTTCAGCTCAATCTGTAATCGCGTTTTGATAAGTTTTATCGGATTTTTGGGGCAAGGAGACCCTTTCATAAGTTGGGAAACGTCACACCTTACCTGGGATCAGGCCAGACCAAAGTAATAGTTATATTTCAACGTTTTCCCTTAGTGCATGACGCGATGGTCCCCCACCCCAACCTCCAATTCGATTACGAGTTGCGAGGGCTAATCGTTGTATGGGGTGAATTCTGGACGGTTTTTGGTTCGCGAGAGGGGAGGAAAGAACCCGGGGAAGCTATACGTGGAATGATGATTGCCAAGAACTGGGGACTCCACACCTGAAAGGTAATCATAATGCTATGATAGTGCGAATTCCGTCTGAATAAAGAAAAGTAGATCGCTGATTTCTAAAGCGATTTTTTTTCGTGGATTTGCGATTTTTTTTTCTTTTCTATAGGTGTGAACAAACATGGCTTCCCTTGCAAGAAAAGAAATACTTCGGCGGTTACGAATTTTGCGAAAAGTGTACGCTCTCACTGTTGTTGCAGGGGATTGTCAGAAAAGAATTGTGGATATGTGAGGAATCCACTGTCTGTAGAGCATCGAGTGGGCTCTTTGATATATTTTTTTAAAAATACTCTTGAAATGAAAGTCTAATATTTTAGCTTAAAAGAGATGTTTTCTGAGTAGATTTTATTGAAGTAATAATGACAAACACCTATTTGTTATAATGAGAGCATTATTCTTATTTTTAGTGCAATCCAACTGATTTTCGGGTGAAAAGTTAAGCCTCTCACTCACAAAATACCCTCTTTTTCTTTTTCTTTTCGAGTGGTCGACTAAGCCTTTCTCAATTCGTCGCTAACAGCTGTTCTTGCCCAAAAGGTAACATTCACTCAGAGTGGCCTCATATCATTTTAGTAAATTAGTAAAACTGAATCCTCATTTTTAAAAACAATAAAGAAATCGGAATGCTGTATTTTGTAGTTCAGATATTGAAAAAAAAAAATACTTTTTTTGTCATGAAAGCGCCTATCAGAAGCACAAAATGTGTTTTGAAAAGCGACATTATCAATCTCTTGTCTCATTCCGATTTATTCTTTCGACAAAGAAAGACAATCGGCGATTTCCTAATACGTTATGTCAACCGGGTTTAGGTTAGGTCACGTGCCTTGTGCCTCGCCTTGCTACCTCTCCGCTCGGACATCGCCATGCTTAATTCCGTCGAGAATCAGGTTGCATGAATTGGCGGATTGAAATCAATTCAGGTTGGCTGCGTTGTGCCTCGCTTTCCTCGGCTTACCAACGCAAGGTGAAGCCACCTTTCAAATCCACATTGATTTCTGCTACACAATAGAAATTTATATGGTCTTACGCTCAGACTAACATCATCGCGAATTCCCTTCTCTCCTCTCAGCAGTTCCATCTTGTTTCGTCGTCCATTCCAGTCAGTCGCTCTTTAACATCGTTCATCGTAGATTTGCATCTGTGATTGGCTATTCTTCGCGATTGTCCAGCTGCAACCCGCCGTCTTCTCGGTGCATACAAAGTGACATCCTCGGAGGAAAGTGGCTTGACAAGACTGCACATCCCCGAACAACTCGTCATTAAAGAAAAGTATTGTTCCGAGAGCCGGAAATGTTCGGGCAGCCGTCTTCCATAGCGCCAGTTGAACGGAGCCGGTCTCGTCAAAGCTATGTAAACATTGTACATCCGGGGTGGAACTTGTCTGTGCGGATCACTTGCGACGCGTTTGGAATATATTTTGAGACACATGGCGAGGACAAATAATACGGCACGTCGGTGGGCCCATTACGACACGTTAGTTTGGTGCCGTGCGCCGCGCGGAGACAATTGCAGGGAGGGGCTTTCTCACGAGTAAGGTTAAACTTCGGTTGACGTTGTTTGCTTTTTATGAATGCTTGCTCTTCGTAGACATCTCTGCTCAGGCTGGAAGGTTGTGATAGTCGTTTGGAATGAACTGGAAATTAGGGGGTGGGATAAACAATTCAAGAGCGAAAACGATTTGTGTTGAGGGAATGATTTGAGTATTAAGTATCGGAGAATCAGCATAATTGTTTTAGATTTAGAGGAATGGTGGGTTGAAACGGATGATTTTTTTTGGGGGGGGGTTTAAGGTGAAGTCGCACTTTTAAAGAAATCCTTGTATGAGTACAAATGTCCCAATCATAAAAAAATGCCAATGGCCAATCTATGGTGGGACACGGGCCTAAAATGGGACGGAACAAATTGGATTCCGCTTGTTTTTCTGTAGTTTTCACATGCATTACTCTCATGTTTTACGGCCGACGCATACAAATAGTGGGGCATAAAAGGATTGGCTTGCTTCAGGCCTGTTTTTTTTTCCTTTCCTTTTTTTCTTTTGCACTCTAAAATCATGTCCTTGTTCCTACCAAAGGCCCTTAATCCATGGGTGTTGTTCGACGAAAGTGCCTTTTTTTTAGGGTGTTGCTATTGACCCGATATGCATTAATGTAGGGGGATTTGAACTCACGGAACCCAACGTAATGCACTTTAAATGGGAGGTGACTTGAATGCACGGAACCCAACCTAATACATTTCAAATGGGGCAGTCGCGTCAATAGACACTCCCTTTTAAAAAAAATATGAACAATAGAACGTAATATTTGAAAAAGAAACTTTTACAAAAAAATGAAAAAAAAAACACAAAATCTTGTCATGGCTAACCTGCGTATAGGCTACATACAGAGCTATGCCCTTGAATGATACCTGTAGTTATGAAAAAAAAACAACATAAAAAACAGAAAAGAAGTTTGGTACAAATACCTGAATTACTTCGATTGAATGTCAATCAAGCAGAACACGAATCAAAATTTTTACAGCTACATTAATCATACCAGATTTAGCATCACCCCGAAATTATTGTAGATTTAGTTGTTCTTCAGTTCCTGAGATTATTCAAAAAAGTAAATCATAACGTATTGCGGAAGTTGTAAATGAAAAATGTAAGTCTATTCGGCGCGATTTGGATGTTAATATGCGGCGACCGCGGCGCATACTAAAAGGCGGTGAGTTGGCACGCGGGGCGAAACGAGCAAATGGGATGGTTCCGATGACAGCGCCGAAATGGTCTGTGGCTGTCATCGTTGTTAGAGGGACGCCGTCGAAAAGGCAATGATTGCAGTGGGAGGTGAAGCCGCCCTGCGCCGCGCCGCGAATTTGGAGGACATTTGTTAGCGTTGGTGTCAAATGGGGCGTTGCGCAAATTCCACCGAGTCTTTGCGTCTCTTTGATATTGAAATTCACTTAATGATTGGTCAAAGTCTCCCCTGGTTTGCCCCGAGCTGTTACTGATCTACCCTCCATAACCTGACTTAACCTAATCAACGAAGGACTGTACTCGAGGTTGCCAGACTGAGTGGAGGTGAGATCGAACAAAGCGCTGTATACTACCAGAAAACCTCTGTGAATTAGATTTGAGATCTTTGATTATTTTTGAAGCCAGAAAAGGAAGTAGTCAAGCGTGGATCTGTCTGAAAATGGTGCAGAGTGTCAATATCGAGTTACGTTTAAAAGTGTTAACATTCCATCCGTTTTATGAAGGAAGACAGTGATGCGCAAAAAAAGATGGATTAAGGAAATCAAATCGAAAAAAAAAACTGGATGAGACTTCGATTGAAGATGAATAGGTCGTGAGGATGGTTTTGATCCGCTGCCTCATTAAAACGAAAAAAAAAAGAGAAAAAAGTATTTGCATTAATGGCTAGTGTCGGCGTTGTTGCTAAAATAATAACTTGAAATAGTTATTACTGAGTTATCACGCACAAACTGTTTTCTAGAAACATCGATTAAGTAAGGAGGCAGCTTGAGACAGGTTTCCGATCGTACTCTTGACTTTTTCGCAAACTGGTCATCTATTTCATCCCAACGGAACGGGCAGTTCCACTGCAAATATTTACTCATGACGAAAATCTCGACGTTATATATGAATTTTCAGTGAAAATGCAGCCTGAAAGTTTGCCAAAAAGGGAAGGATTTATCAGTTACTCAGTATCGCAAGTTTGAAAATTATTAGACTGAAACGTCAATAATTTCCAAGTATTCCTTGGCGATTCGCATGGATTCGCATGTATTTCTACTTATCAAAGATGTAAGGTCTCTCATTTCTTTATGGAAGCGTTCACGTTGGACTGTTGGCTTGCTTCTTTAAGATCGCAAATTTTATCCTCGCTCATTACGGCTTTCGTTTGCATAGCATAAACCCCCATTGAATACTTACCCTCAACGCCTAATGATTCCAGAGCTCAAAACGAGCATCTTCCAGGTCTTCTAAAAAGGCCTTGCTGTAAACTTTAAAAGATGTCTTCATAGCCCTGTTGCAAATGCGCTAATCGCTTGCCTGCGAAATTATGTCCGTCCCACCCGTTGCCTCAAGGCACCAGCATCCCTATTGCATCTTCTCGATGCCATCTTCTTATCTCTTATCTGCTTTCTCCCTCGCTCCTGAAACTTTCTCATACGTCAACCTTGTACACCATCCGTCTAAGGACATTTCTCTCTCCTTTCGGATTTCTTTCCTCTCGCGCACCGGCCGGGCCGCTCTTCTTGGCAGAAACAGTTGGCTCTTTTCCTCGACCTTTGATTCCTGCCCATCAACCAACCCCCGCCCCGATCCCAGGGAGCTCCCAGCGCCCTCATGCAGGGCAATTGAATCGGGAGCCGGATTCTTCTTGGGTTCTACACTTGACCGAATGCCATGTTCCTCGATTGTGGACGAGGTGACGCTTCTTCCATTGTTTTTCTTTTACCCAAAGGCCTGTTTTATCGAGGAGTTTCTTGGTTATATTCATTCATAGATTGTTGCTCAGACCGATTTCATGAGCAAGAAGTCTGCATCTAACTAAGCTATTTTTTTCAAAGTGGATGGCTCTATCTTTCTCAGGTCCGGCAGGTTTCCCAACAGGTCTCCAGGTGGATTTCATGCCAAGGAAATGCCTGGGGAGAAAGGAAAAAGCACATCTATTCTCATATAAGTCTCGAAAAGAGTATTGTGGAAGTGATGAAAGTCACTCTTTAGAGCAAATCGACGTGAATTACTTTCATAAATACAGAGATTATCGTCGTTCGGTGAATATCATAACTTTAGGTTCTGAACGGCTGCTTATGGTGAATGCGCTAGAGGTTGAATCTCGTACCTCTTTCGTTCCATCCTGGTGACTTTTTTCTTGGGTTTTACTCCTTCTTTATCAGAATGAGTGATATGCTATCTCATGCATACGTAAACTTACGTCACGAGTTAAGTACCTATAGCTGCACCATCACTTCGTTTTGCAGGACGAAACGGTAGTGGAATTATCGAGCTTTCTCGCTGGTGGTGGGTGGATTACGAGAGACGATACAGCTTTTGTATCCGACCGTGTACATATATTAGTTTTCGCTGCGCTTTTCACTGTTCCTCTCACTAAGGCCACTTTTGTAGCTCCTTCAACTCAAGCTGGGCTCACCTGCCACTCACATCTCGTCCCTCTCAGTCGCCTAACCCTTTCCCTTTTACGGTATTCGCCCGCGTCTTCTTTCTTGTCGCCGTTCTTGAGCGGCCTGCCGCTCACCCTCCGCCAAGAATTTGTCTCATCCCCAGCCGCGTCTCCTGGGACCTTTCCTATACTGCGTCTATTCATTAAGAGTCCCCTAAGAATCGGCAGCACGCCGCAGAAATCCCTTTCTGAAAGACCAGCTGGGGTCGCGGCCCCAAATATCACGGTGGAGCCGTGGCATTGCGCGCCGGGCGAGCCACGCTCTCCTATCAACTTTTTCCCGCTCTGATTTCGACTTGGCGATGTGAAACATTGTTGGAACAACAATGGGGTAAGCGCACTGCGTTCCGCGGCCGAGATTGCGTTTGTTTGATGTGCGAAAAATCGATGCGTTTGCACAAAAGTTTATCTTTTTGCTGGAGCCCAACACTCCGTTATCATTTCCTGTAATTTAATTAACCTCGATCGGAACTTATAAAACCAGCGCGGTTGATTATACTTTATAATGCATTGAAAGGAGATCAGTGGTATTTCTTCGTAAAAGTCAGGTGAGAAAATAGCAGGTGCTGCCAAAACTTCCGCGGCGCTCTTCGGAGAAAACCGCTCTCAAAGCATCGCGGATTTTACTGGAACTCTGTGGGTACCACCAAGTCGATTTCACCCGGTTTCGTTGGACGCACTGAGATCCTACTTATCACAGCAAAGTGCGTTGAGGTGATTTGAAAGCCGGTTATATCTGTTTTTCTATTTGGCAGACCGTGAGAAGAATTTGGCTGGAATCCATGGGCCGCTCATACATTCGAAGGTGTTGAGCGTCGGTGCTATGAAAAAATTCGATATCTACATTATCATATCTTATCGGAGTTTTTAAGCCATTTGGCACAAAGATCGTCCCCCAGCGTGTACAAAGCTTTTGCCCCAAGGAATGGGATTTCGAAAGAAGATTATGTTGACGACGGACTGTTAAGGGTAATGAGACAACGCAACCGAATATCACATAAATCATAGTTCCGTGGCTTTGTTCGCTGCGACGCATGCTAGCAATATCTGTGGCGGTTTGGTTTGAACGATACACAAGACGCAACGTTGGCTGTACAATAAAACACCAAAGCTTAAATCAAAGAAACGGTTTTAATGGAAGAAAATTATGTGAAGTGCGAAAGATTAGTGGTGTCCTAATGACGAAACTTGTGTTGACCTCCACTGCAGGCGTCGACGATTTCAACTCTTGAATATCGTCAAGTTGTCTTATTTTGGGAAGGGCAAAGAAAGCCGCATAAACCCATAATATATGGCTCATGTCGTCTCATTTATTTATTTTAGAGATAAGTGGTCAAGTTCATCCTGATGCAATATAACTTGCAAGATGCGAAGAGAGTGATTTTGTGCTCGGTCCGATGCGATGGTGCTGAACTGGACTGTTTACCCGCTCTCAGGGCCGCATGGAGGTGAAGGCTGAGATGAAAGCGAAAGGGGAAGCATCTCTTACATGCTACAAACTTTTCAAAATGAAGAAAATGTAAACAAAGGAGCCGTAGCGCTGCTACCGCTGCTTATGTGTTTGCATTTTTGTAGCATTGGAGAAGTGTAGCCTATCAGATACTTCCTCCTTTCTCTCTACCTCTTCTTCACCTGCGGGTGGCCCAGGGAACTGTCAAACTATTCAGTACCACTCGACAGAGCGCAGAAGGCGTCAATTTTTACCGTGAATATCAAGCAAGGCTATTGCAAATCTACATCAATGTAAGCAAGATATTTCGCAGGGTTTCTTTTAACAAACTAGTTTAAAACAATCAAACTTACAACTTTATTACAGATTTCATGCACCAGTTTCACGATAGCCTTTGCCTACCGCAGCTCTTCGCTGACAGTTGCATCAGTTGAGAGCAAAAGCTGATGCCTCTCTGCTTCGGAACCTCGCTGTAGAGTACCTAAAGAATTGGTGGAAATACTAAAGGGCAGGACAGGGCTTTTGTTGGATTCATTTGCCAAGAGCTATACGTTAGGAATACCGATTTTCCTGCACAGCAAATTAAAAAAATATCCGAACAAGCGATACTCTTCGATTCGAACGCCTGATTGCTGATGTCGCGTTTTCCCTTTTATTGCGTTTCCTAAAGTAGTGCAGAGGCTTTACGAGTACGCTCGAATTCACTCGTAGGGTACAACCGTATAAACGAAGAAAAATGCTGAAGGCACTCCGCATATTTATGAGTCTCTCAGACCGCTGCGTTGCTCTGCTCGGATATGCAGCGGAGCGGTTCGACGTTGCATGGGCGATTGCCGATTGGCAATTAGGCAATGCCTCTGTCTACTTTAAAGGTGGTACTTTCTACCTCTGTGTTCCACTCTGATAGTTTCTTTTTTCCAATATCAGAATTAAAAATATGCCACTGCGCAGGTTAGCTTGACATAGATTGTCATGTGTCCTATGCCTCCCCTTCGCTAGGAGACAAAAAAGTGGAGGAGCTGAAATATTCCAACTTTAAAGTTGCAGTGTATGGCAGAAATGCATGGTGGAAAGGGACACGGTATCTCTTGTAAAATGACGTGTGGACGTATCGTGTTCCCGCCGCAAGCGCCTCCCCCTGGGGGTGCCCCTTTTAATACAACCGACCCCACAGTGACCTGGGCTGTCCGTAAGCCCAATTCGAATAAGTAGCCCGATCGAATTACTCTTCCCAGGTTATGGCGGCATTTGATCCTATCAAGCGAAATAGCATTCATGCATACATGTTGAAAACATATCACGCCAGGAAAAGTACTCTATTCTTAGTGTATTACTGGCCTTTTTCTACGCCTCACATTAAAGTTCAAAAGTTTACTCGTAATTTAAAAGCTAAATTCAGTTTCGTGAAAAAAATATGCTTGTAGGAAAGATAAGGAGTTTTGGAATCCTTGTTTAAAGTCAGGCAACGGCTACGCCTATGAAATCAACTTCATCCTAATACAGCTTTTTAAAAACAATATTTATTTATTTACGAGGTTAGCCCAATTAAAAATGTTTAGGGTAAAAGTTTTTTTTAATTAAAGTTATTTGATTTCTTGTGTGGTATGCCAGTGAACTGATTAAAATCAAACGCTGGTGACGTTATACCCCTAGCTTTGCGTCACGAAAAATATTTAATATCTAATTGTAAATTCTGTGCAACGATGTCGCACAATGATCCATATATTCTAGCCCTTTATCTGCTTACTTTTTCGTCAACGTGCCTCGTAACACATAACTTTCTTTGCTGTCATTTCCCGGTATGCTCCCAATTCAGGGTCTTCAAGGTTTCGTAATGAGTGAACTCATTTAAAGGTCAACAGTGAATACCGCTCAAACATAATAAAAGATAGTTTATAAAAAAAATACTTAAGGAAAATATGCGACATGAACGTGTATATGATAAAATTAATAATATCAAATATAATTCTATTCATTCACAACTTTCTACGCAATATGCCTGGTGCATTATAATTGATCATTTGGAATCATAGTCTTGAGTGTAAATCACTCTTGTCATTATCCCGTGTAGTATTTGTTACTGTACGAGGGAAAAGAAAAACACACACAAAAGCATTTCCCCCTGTAATAATTGTAGGCACGGTCTGTATTTATTATGGTGAGTCGTGTTAAATACTGTCGAGATGAAATGTTTTTGGAGTTGTATTATCTGAGAGCGCGCGTTAATCCTTGTTGCGTACCGAGTTAGCAACGCCCAACGCCCGGGGGCGAGATTAGCGAATTTGAGCGATTATTTCAAAGAAACGGAGTTTAGAAATCTCTATTATCTGACACAGCAGTCTTTGACTGAATGCGGTATTTAGTTTCTTGTATCTTGAAAGTTTTTAGCTCACTCGCAAAATTCGTCTTATAACTTGGAGAATCTGCGTAACTACTTTGCAACTCTAGTCCACCTAACCACATGAAACTTTTCAGTCATTCCAAACTTCCAGCAATCGACGTCTCAAGTACCCTGTATGACGGTTCTTTACCTAATACTTGCTTTACAATGAAGAGGGACTTTCGAAGACTTCAGTGAAATTTTCTTATGGTTGGTGTATTAGTTACAGCTTTGCTTTTCACCAATTAGTTTTGTAATTCTCTTTTTGGGCATTATATCTGGCGAGTGAGTTAGCTTAAAGGAATAATATATTTAATTTCCTTAGTATTTTCGATTTCGTACTAATTGTCTTTCATGACGAGACTCGTTGTGAGAACCATTGACATGAGATGTCGACACTTCTGCGCGTGTTTTTCTATGACAAGGACATGAACTTTGATTTCAACTGTGCCGGGTACTTCATCAGTTCTATTGTCTGAAAATTAAAATTATCAACTGGTTCTCTGTTGTTTCAGGTGAGATATCTATGGAATTCTCTGCTTCGATGCGATTTAACTCACCATTCCTCATCAAAGAAGGCAAGTCTACTAACTCCAAAAACAAAATAGTACGTCCCCTCAATCTGTTTGAAGACTCAACGGTAACAAACTGCTTCGACGTGTGAGAAACGGTCTGTTCACCAAGGAAAAGCGGTATCGACAGCATTCTTATTTTTTGGGGTAATCTTATGTATCTGTGGAGCAGCGCTGTTTTCCAAAAAAAAAATATTGTCCTCACTTTTATGAGCTCCGTACACTAGAGGTAAAACATATTGATTATTTTTTGAATGTACTAGAAAAATTATTGTTTAATGAACACATACACGCTATTTGAGACTCTAGATTACTAAATAGTCCCTGAACTTGTCAAAAGCAAAGCAAACATCTAATGCGAGTAATTTTTTATCTGAATTTCAACCTCAAAAATCTTTGTCACATTATAATAGACTCATAGCTCTCCCATTGTACTTATTGGATAACAACTTCGGACGCACAACATTTTTTTGGGGTGCGACGAAAGTTGATTAGTTTGCTAATCACCACCAAAGTGCGACCCCAGATTCATGACAGATATATCCTGTTTTACTACGCTGTATCAACTTTCGAAGTTAAGGTGATTGAGGCGACTGGGTTGCAGTTTGATGATATCATTAGGGGATATCCTGTAAGCCTTGCCTCTGGTTCGACTCGCTGACTTTCCCGATATCGTTGAAAAGATACGAGTAGAAGCTGCGGGGGACAGAAAACTGATAACCATCCCCCGATAAGCTCGTTCGCCCCGACGAAATCTTTTTAATTCAGGTGTTCGAGATGGCCTAGTTAAATGCTTCATGCTGTACCACGGGACCCACAAACACATCGTTTTACAAAATACCAGATGCTTACTTTAAAGTGACGTAATTTTGAGCTCATGATAAAACATAAATTTCCGCAGTGAGGTCCTCTTTCCTGAGACGGAAATGGGATTGGTTTCTCATCAAAAATTGCATGGGGTTCACACAAATCTCACTTAAAGGTCCTGGGAAGATCTTTTTTTTTCTTAGCACGGAGCATTTCAGACGAGGATGTTAAAATGTGGTATTTGCTGACATTTTTCTTTCAAACAGCAGGCTTTTACAACCTCTTGTTTTTATCACTAAAATTATTCACGTTTTCTCACGTCTGTCAAACAAAATTCTCGTCAGGAGTATCAAAATTAAAAAGTCAAAGGAAGTTGAAAAATAAACATAAAGAACATTTTATTTTTACAAATCGGGAGCGATGTCGGACCCGTCTCAACTCAAACCTCAAATCTATCATTTTTCTTAAAGTTACTACAGTCAAACCTGGGTTATACGAATCTGAGTTGTACCATGTGAGTTTTGACCCCCTGAGGATTTTCTGAAATGCCGATGCAACCGCCTTAACACGTGTGTCGCGCGGGTTGCCTACTTTTCATCGCCTCGGACTCCAGTACAGTCCGTTAGG
>Ga0058701_10002457_pt1 | contig 14061 bp, 6 predicted proteins | sample AgamicOrMae_FD_97039 | JGI IMG/M metagenome (GOLD analysis project Ga0058701, IMG submission 97039) | Agave microbial communities from Guanajuato, Mexico - Or.Ma.e | ecosystem: Host-associated > Plants > Phyllosphere > Phylloplane/Leaf | place: Guanajuato, Mexico | collected 2012-06-04 | reverse complement strand
TTCTTGATAGAACCAAACATTTTGTTGTTGTAACAAAATATTTTTGTTGTTGTAACAAAATATTTTTGTTGTCCTACTTTAACAAATGATTTTGTTGGTATAACAAAACCTTTTTTTTCCGTGGGGCGAGGCCCCAGACACCTAACCTAGCCCTCGGTAACCTAAAACGAAGCCTGAGACGGAAAGTTAACTAGCCTCCGAGCAGAGCGCAAGACGTTGTTAGACACGAAAAGGCGGAGACGTGTACAAATGGCGTTGCAGACGCCATAATTCCATTGATATCGAGCAATGAGTTCAAAACTTTCGGGCAGAAAGACTTCATTACGTGGATAAGACCAGCGACGCAACGTCTATCTTCAATGAACCCTGCACACAGCAAGTAAACCCCTCAAAGAAGCAGGTAGTCACGGTTTTCCGACAATCAAACGCAATCCAAGATTCAAAGATGGTGCTGACGGTATGGTATACAGATTACAGATGGCAATGACCTCTATACAGTACACGTCAATTTACGCAGGCGTTAGGTCTTACCAGTTAGCATGCGGGTTGAAGTTTTACGTATCACGTGTTCACATGGGTATAGTTGGTGCATTGGGGAAAACCTAACCTTTAGGATAGTGATGCTTTGCTGCTTAATTCGCGTGTGATGTTTACAGTATTACTACAGATGTGTCGTTGGACTTACTATGTTATTAGCGAGTTATATAAACCCCCGGATATGCCGATTAATTACATAGTTTATATGCTTAAGCTTCCAAAAAGAAGAAATAAAAAAAAAAAAACGAACCATTAACATTAATGCAATTTAGTAAGTCTTGATGACTGTGGCAAAGGTTCTGTTCCTCAAACAGTCAGTCGAAAACGTCAGAACATATGAACAAAAAAGTATATCAGTCGAGTATTCAGTACCTACAATCGTATGAGTCGTTACAAATACATCTACGTTTAAGTACTCGCATGAAATTAACAAAAAGAAAAAAATTGGACGTTCATTGCTAAAATATTTCCTGCAGATAAGCAACAGCATCCTCCCGAACAACTGGTGGAGCGGGGGTAGGCAACCACAATTCACGAGTGTCGCGACGGTTGCCTATCGTTCCAAATGCGTCGATTCCAGCAGACATTGGCAGCGGCAGTCGCAAACGGAACCATTGCACGATCGACTAAACGTCTTTTGAAAAATCTTCGAATTCGTCTAAAATCAAACATACTTTTAAGGGTTGCATTCTACACCTTTTCAGCTAAAAGCTTCGTCACCAGGTACCGCGTACCAAACAAAACGAATAAGGACATTATCAGACCTACTGTGGCCGAGCCTGATGCATCTGTCAAGATTGAACAGATGTCAAAGGTCCAGCCTTCCAAACAAAATGCGGACGTTGAGAAACCTGAATGCTTACTAGTGAATCAATTATCCTTTCGTTCGACAACTTGTGCCGACCAAACGAGCAAGCAAGACCCAAATCATCACTGCAGTTGACGCACCAAATACCACTGAAGTTGGACTACAGTCTGCACTCCTCTATCCAAATCTTGACAGTAGGTTTCCGCTTATTCGCCCGAAAACTTTGACCACGGCCTTTCAAGAGCATGGTAAATAGCAGAGCGCACGAAATGCTCGGTTGTTGCGTCTCGGACCCGGTGAGTTCGACTTATTCGCCCCGCTCAACTTTTGAGGTTATGCAACCCCGCGTGAGAGGTTCTTCCTTCGAAGAGAAACATGTTTCACACGCCGATCTGGGAATCAAGAGAAAAAATGAATAGAAATCCTTGCCTTTTCTTTCTTTCTTTGGAAACTGAGATGAAGCCGCGCCGATTTCGGGGGTTGGGGAATATTGATTAAGGTCAGTGCCCTTTTCAAATCAAACACATGAAGGACCCCGACGGGGGCAACAAACTTAATCAATTTTACGAAGATTGCGACTAAGAAATAATTCGCATCTTGAATGGTTCGATGAGATACGTGACGGGGTTCAATTTCATCTAAAAGGTTTAATTGTCTAAAAATGTTCAATTAATCTTTCATCGCCATGCCGAACGGTGCAAAGGCGGAACATGGCGTAGGACATCTAACCTGGCTTAACGGTTGACCTTTGTCGATCCTTACAATGTGTTATTTAGGGTTGGATAAGATTCAGTAAGGGGGAATAAATCTTTTAAACAAATATCCCGGTGTTCCCCTTAGCATCCGCATTTTAGTTTTCCGTGTGTCGACTTTTGGTTGGGACAAAATGAGCTTACTTAATTTCCAGAGCTGGATTTTTTCCGAAATGGAAAACCGCAGGTTGACTTTTTGATGAATGCTTTATAGTCACCGTTCGCTAATCTAAAATTTACTGAGGTTTGTAATACCTAGCTCAAGTTACCATGTATGTTCATTTTGTACCGGTATACCTATTGACCAAGCCGAATCTTAATATACCGAGCTCGCATCTAGTTTTATAGTGCACATGGCTTCCATAAGCCTAAGGTTGCCAAATAAAAAGATCGTATTTCCCTAAATTAAAAAACGAAAAAAACGAAAAAAAAAACACTTACAATTAGGTAGCTTAAGTAAACCGGACTTCGTAGAAAAATAAATTCCCCGAGTGGAGAACGAAGCCCCTTGTTATTATCGCTGAACTACCAAGAGAAGTATTTTCTTGATTTCAGAAGTTCTTTTGTACAGTACGAACCGAAACAATTGCTTGGATTCTTGTCTTGGGGGAAATATCCAGGAAAAAGGACTTTCCTTTCATTTTAGACACTTGGAAAAATAGGACTAGAATAATGACCCGTCGCAGCACAAAGAAGAAAGCTTTTGGGTAGAGAACAGGCGTGCACCATGAGAGAGCTAAAGCTTCTTAGTCTATGGGTTCGCAGGTACGATTTTTTTCCTCATTCCAGGTAACTTTTATCTCCCGCAAAATCCTAGCAATTTATAATACGAGAAAAGTAGTTGCTTCCAGTGTTTTTATCGTAACATTTCAGAGGTAAGGAATCTTCATTTCTTTAAAGGATAGGTTGAATACGACAATCATAAAAGCGCGGTAGGATGGGAAAAAATGCTTTTACCATTTTCAAAGAAAACCGCTTGAGTATTTGCCTCTGACCTTAGCAAAAGTATCATTACGGTGTAACATTTCGAGAATTATTAAGTACAACGCTTGCTCATGATCAATTTCAAAAAAATATCCCGTTTAAGTTAAAGGATTAAACAGACATACGCGTTATTTCGTTTGTCATTTACATCTAATGTGCCCTTCGATGAGTCACATGTTTACAAAACAACAGAACTACCGGAATTAATTTAAGTTGCAGAATACATTAAGGCGTAAGCCGTGTTCGGTAAAACACTTAAAACAAGTTTAGTTATTGCTCTCAGCGTTTCAATGGTCGATAGTACCATTTCGTAGTTGGAAGACGCAAATTAGAGCGAATATTTACTTAATAAATAGCGATGAACAGCGCGGTATAGCACGTCAGTCCATGCTAAATATTCAGACCACTGCGTGCGAACACTAAATCTCGTGTCAAGGTTACCGGGAACTCTGCTTTATGCGTACAGGTAAGGAGAACTTCACCACACAACAAAACTGCAAAATAGTAGAATCAAGATATTTCTAGATATCTGCGTTTCATTGTTCTCACAAGCGAACATTAACGGCGTAGAAGTAAACCATTTTTCAAACGATTTGTTGCAGCAACAATATAATTTGACATGCGAACCGCATCGTTGTACTGTGACAGCTATTTCGCAAGTCAAAACGTTTAAAAATAAAGAGGAAAAAAAGTCACTTTTATGGGGGTGATACGTGCTAAACGCAGAATTTGGTTATATTATCATATCCACTTATCAATATTCATATAAAATAAGGGAGTTTGACTAGAGCTATGAACGGATACGTATATTAGTTGGTACGACTATACCTAGACACCAAAAAACGGCATACACCCTTTTTACTTGCTTAGCAGCTGTCTCTTACTTCGAGTGAAATCTTCTTAAAGACAACGAGTAAAATTCACTCGTTTAAACAAAAAAACTCACCTACTCGAAGCTTCAGCACAATGATTTTTTGGTTTAAAGACCCAATTTCACTCAAAGGTTTTAAGTTAAGAGTTATGGCTAGCCAAACCAGGTGCACAAGACGTAGAAACAGGTGTTTATCAGCGAGTCCACCATATTAACTGAAGTCATGGCAAGCCACCAAAAGAAAATCTACTGGAAAAAAAAACAGTATTGACCTTATACTTGAGTAGCAACCCCGGATACCCACAAAATTTGTTAAAAATCAATTTCCTGGGGAAAAATCCAGATGGGGAACCGGAGTCTAATAACCTTGAACATCTTTTGACAGGCTTCGTGGGACAACCTAGAAGCAGTGCAGGCTGCACCGCTTGCCTTGGAATAAGGGTAGGAGGGGGGCGCAGGGGGTTGTTGACGCTCAGAGCGGAGGGGGGGGGAGGCGACCTTGAATCCAGGAGGGGGAAGGGGCCGCTGCCTCATTGATCGCTCGGTCCCCTGGATTCATTCAAACTTGCTCCTCTTCCGAGGGACCCCAGCCCCTATCTATCGGAACGGGGGCTTGGAACCCCCGAAAGATGGAACCCAACAATTTTAAGAGCCCCCATCAAAATATCCCGACGTTACGGTCGCAGCAATAGATAACGGTAACAAAGAATTATTTCAGCTGAAAGAGAAGTTATTATTTTTTTCGAGGGGTTATTTTTTTGAAATATTTTTCCCCTCTGATACAGTATGCAGGTAAACAGGATTACCGTCGGACTATACGGATTAAAGCGGCTGAAAAAATAGATGGGATTGCGAATTAAATTGGTATATGGACTACCACGGAATAAATTAAAAATACCTGCGATTCCGTTGCTTGGTAGATTCGTAAATTATAGATGTAACTTGTGATAAGCTACTGTGGATAAAATTTATGGTACTTTTGGGTATTCGTAGTTCGGAAGTTTGGAATACTTGCCAGAAATTTACATGCATGACGTTAAGAAAAGGCGGACTGGAGCAGATAAGTTTTGTGATTTTAAAAACGGCGCTAGGTTTGACTAGGTTGGGTGTAGTTTCAGAGACATTGATTATTCTTCCTTTAGTTATTCGAAGTTATCTATCGGCATCAGGCTCCGCGACTGCACAGTCGAGCAATGACGAATAGAAACACAGGGAAACGCAGTTACATGTAGTGAGTCGCCTCACGGTAAAATGAAAGATAAAAGGGCGTTAGGTACAAAATGATACCTCAAAAACTAAGTGACGACTTTTGCCTAATCTTCAGGAATACGTGGCTCAATCATCGACACTTAATATGATTAGTTTTCGACCTCAAAAACCCGGATTGGGGGAAAGAAAACAATAAGGAATTGATTAACAGAAGAGAGTTATGAGGTCAACAGGAAAAACGACAGAGAAGGCAATACGAATAAAGTGTCTGACGACGAAATGAAAACCGCTATTTTTTCGGCAGGATTCTCTAAACTAATTACGCAGACTAGCACAAGGCTACCAAGAACTAATTACCTTTTTTCCTCGAAAATCCGAATTGAGTATGTTTTTAGGACGGGGTATTTATTATTGCTGCTTCATTGGTTGTTACAGTGGGTCCCTGCAGCGGCATAAGAAGGCTTATAAAAGATAAATGTTTGCTTTCTGGTAAACGCGTTCATAAATAAAATGCTCTTCCAGCGAAAAGCAGATCATTACCCGTCTAACTTTCCCAGCCGAAAGAAACATTCCGCTATTTTTCCAATGCTCTGCAGATTTTCCAGGCACGCATTAATGCTACAGTTTCATATCAGATACGTTCAGAAACGATTAACCGCATTCTGAATGGCACGCACCTAATAAGAAACAGATCTCCTTTATTGTTAGTATCAAATAATTAACGCGGGCGCATGGTACACCTCAATCAAGTGATTAATACACTGATAAAACAGCTATTTTATGGGCTGATAACTCTGCTTAACAATCGGTCCACATGTTGCACTCACAATGAAAAGATTTTCTACCGACGTGGAAAAAATATCTACGGACAAAAAAACTTATACTTACAGCACAAATTCCACAGGGCACATACATCGGGCCATCTGTAACAAGAAAACAATATAACATGAGAAAAGAAGGCCGATACTTTATCTTCATTGCAACTAATGAATAAACGCCTAACAATAAGTGACCGATACACTGAGGACGGATGTGACTTTGAGTCCATTCAAATACACCGAGTATACGGTGCCATTAATCATTCTCGAAGTAACGAGGGTAGAGGGACCAAGGATAACACATTAAACGCCAGGTTTTAACACTTGACAGTCTGACACACTGCAAGAATTTCTTCTTCAGATTAAGTCGGCGCGGAGTTAAAGGAAATGTTTTGTTGAGGCTAGGTCAAGTTAGGTTAGCTTTTGATAGGCGACAATTTGGAAAAGTTGGTAGAATGCGCTTTCCGTCACGCCTCTTTGTTTAAATACAGAAAACCCAGAATGTTGATAAGATCCTGAAACGCGTCCTCCCGGTTTAAATACAGAAAATCCTCGATTCAAATATGTCACACTAAGGATGTGTGTTTTTAGTGGCTGAAATAAGCCCCACAAAAAAAAATCTTGGACACTTCTTGCAAATTCACTCAAATAGTTAAACGAAGTGACTATTCACACGCTGCCCCATTTAAAATGTATATTACGTTGTTTCCGTGCGTTCAAGTCACCTCCCATTTAAAATGCGTTAGGTTGGTTGTATTAAGATAGGCGTGCGAATAGAACTGACCATAATTAAAATGCTTTTCCTTAATCAAGGGGAAATCTGAACCCATGTATCCGTAACAACTATCCTATCTATACCAACATATCATTCACTGCGTTTTGGGTGCTACGCTCAAAATATAAAGGTTGCGTATTACGACCTCTGCGTGCACCTTCCGACCTTCCGTGATCAGGATGAGCAGAATGACAGCAGAGCAAGGCACTCAACTAACCACGTTTATGCGGACCAAATAAGCCTGATGTCGCTTACTTCTCCGAGGCATCAGACTTCCCCCGATAAGCGGAATCAGAGGCTTGACGACGAGCAAGCGAAGCGAAGCTTAGTTCATACCTAACCTCCACTACGTGGTTAAAATTTATTCTTTATGAAGGGATAAAAGGTTGGACCTAATTCCTATATAAGTAATCTTTAAAGCTTCAAGTGATTTTCATACTACCAATCATTTTATTAGACTCACCAACGCAAAAAGTTCACGTGAGCATTTCAAAATTACTCTCTTAACTGATCTCGAGAAGCATGCGAGCATTCTCATTGGGGCCGCGATGCATATCAGTAGCATTTATGTGGTAATAGCGTGGAGCGCTTGTCATAAATTTTGATTACTCTAGTTCACTAAAGTTTTAGTGCCTCGAATACCAATATACAAATTCCTTCAAGTTTTGGCGGCAAACTGCAAGATTGCTGGATTAAATAATGAATGTTTCCCGGTTTTGATGCTTGCTTCCAACTTAGACTAGATATCACGATGTGCGATTTTAAGTGTTTTAAAACGGCAAGTTCAAACGCTGCGATTTAAAGAGAAAGATGAACTGGCATCAGGACTGGGATCAGGGTATATGAGGGCAGAATGTTTGCCATGATGATGGTACAGTAGCGAGTGGGTTGTAAGCCCCTGAGGACTTTTCGATGCATCCCACTCAGCACGTGTGCCATGCGTGTTGCCTATCAACCCTTCGGACAAACTGCTATAATAGGTAATGTGTATACACTTGGGTTGAGTGGGCATCATCATTTCAAAAAAAAAAGCTTGGGGGCTCTTAACTAGTCTTCTACCTACGGCACAGAAAACCATTTTCGTATGAAAGACGTCTAGCGCAGATGGTTCGCCACCCTCTCACTGCAAGACCCTCTACTTTACGCCTACCAAGGAAGAAGAAAAAAAAAGCAAACCAATAATTTACTTCGAAAGCAGTTGTTCGGTCAAAAGAAAGGAATCAGGAGCAAAGTGAAAATCAAAGCGTGCCCAATGGAGAAGGAATGCCGGTGCTACGTTGTACAAAATATTTCCACAATGAGAAAGTATCTTCTAAAACTCCGTACAAAATATTTTAGCTATGAGGAAAATCATGTTCTATTTACTCATCGCAAAGTGAATGCGCCCGAACGTATGCTGCAAGACTCACGCCAAGTTACGCCAAACTTGAATCTTTAAGGTTAACTTGGTTATATCCGGTTAATAAGCTATATTAAGTTAGGCTCAGTTAGGTTAAGGGTAGGTTGCGTTAGTATTTTAAGACAGATTGCGTTGTTTGCCTAAACTAGCAAATAGATTAAAGCAGTGAAGTTAGATTAAATTAAATAAGGATACGTCAATAAGTTACAGTAGCCCAAAATTGAAAATAGGGTAATGTAAAAAAAAGGAGGAAAGAAAAAGAAAGAAAGAAAAAGAAAGAAAGAAAGAAAGAAAAAGAAAGAAAGAAAGAAAGAAAGAAAAAGAAAGAAAGAAAAAGAAAGAAGGAAAAAGAAAGAAAAAGAAAAAAAAGGAAAACAATGTTTACACCAGTGAATTTCAGGACTGTACCCCTTACATCTTAAAACCAACCCAAGAACTACGCAAAATACAAACACAGCGATAAAAATCCCATTTTCGTAGATTTTAGACAAAAACAAAGACCTCAAATTTTTGCTTAAGCAGAAATTTAACGTTTCGTCTTTTCATTTTAAAATTTGGAAGAAATAGAGAAAAAAACAGTACACAATTTAAATCTGAATCAGAGAGAGTCCCTGCGATTCAGTGAATTTTCACTGAAATTCAGACTCTCACCGAATCAAATTTAGAGAGTGCAAATAAAAATTAGAGCAACTTTATTATCATTTCCCTGGCGCAAACAGATCGAGTGAAATAGCTGAGGCACCGACCTTTATCTAAAGCAGGGACCTCGCAGGGAGAAGAGAGGTCCCAGCGAAGCGCGCCCTGTGCTCGCGTTGACGCCACAGCGGGTTCAACAAGCATCAGCAGCCAGCACGGGAGAAGAGGAGGAAAAACAGGAGAAGAGAGTGAACGGTCCTGTGACACCAATCGCTCCCTCCTCCCCCTCTTCGTCTCGATCTCCCGAACAATTCAGTGCTTGCTTGCGATACGTAGCCCACGATCTGGGTCATGGCTTCCCATTTAGGTTAGCGAGCTCCAAACCCGCGACACCACATCGCGATAAAACACACACTTCCTAACATGGAACACTTCACTTAACCTAAATATCGGCAAGGAGAAACCCTCTACAATGTCCATGTCCGTTGCTATGTTTGTTCACAGTAAAAACTACCCTCTGCTTTAGGTAAACCCATACCTCACGGGAAAAAATGGCTTTGTTATAACAAAATTAGGGAAAACAAATATTTTTTTTTGTTGCTGCAGCCAAAAATTTTGCTGCAGCAACCAAACGTTTTGTTCATAGAACTGAACATTTTGTAGTTGTGACAAAATATTATTGTTATTCCTATTTCAGCAAATGATTTTGTTGCAATTACAAATCTTTTATACCGTGCTGTTTTAGGCGTATGAGGAAAAACAAGGGAAGAGCGTGATTTGGTTAGGATCCTTTCAATAACAACCACATCAATGAACAGCTCTCGTCGAAACTTTTTCATTGATATAGTAGTTCATTAACCGTATTCTTAAAAAAAACGAATTTTGAGTTATTTTAATTCACTACGATTTTTTTCTTTTGAAGCACTTGAAATCAAGAGTAATTACACGCTAAAACTACACGAAAAGCAGGACGAATAACTGATTTATTGCTTATTGTAGCGCTTATTCGCTATATCTTTTAGAAAGTTTACATCTTCAGCAGAAAGACGAACTTGCTACAATTATTTTTGGTTGTGTTTCTCTTTGTCTTCATCAATTTGCTTCTACATCTTGTTTTTTGATGTCTACAAAGGCCGAACCAGAAAAGATAAAGTTTATGGGAGACTGCGCAGAAGGTATAGGTTTATAAAACGGTTTTAGGTCGACAATAAGCGCATTACATTTTTACGATCTAACTTTAATGGCTTTGATGCGTAACTATAAAGCTAAGTCATCGTATAGTGCACACTGCCCATAGAGGGTGTTACCGTACTTGCTCTCGTGCTAAAAAAGTCCATTGACACGAATTATCTTAACTGCTCGATTTCATGATTAAGTCAGGATTAATCCGAAAAAGAGTATAGGTCTTGTAAGCTCCAGACTACTTTTGGCCGAATTCTCAGAAACCAGAACAGTGTCAATATCCGCACCGAAAACAGTCGGTTGTCACTTGGCATACGCTGAAAATAGCAGATTTTTTTTTCAGGAAGACCGGATTCATTACGCGGAATTCATAAAACAGGCAGGAAGGTGCGGCACAACGAGGAAACTCACAAGAAACCCGTTAACCAAAATATCCTGAATTTAAATTAAAATGCAGGATCAGCTTAAAAAAATTAAAACTGTTCTGTGAGGACGATTTTTATTTTACCCCTGACAGAAGACTTCACAGGCTCTTGAGTAAAAAAATGTTTTTGCAATATTTTACATACGGCAGACAGTTATAAACTAACAATAAAAAAATCCGTAAAACAAGAGCTTGAATAACCAATTTAAAAAGAGGTTACATATGACTTGGTTTTCAAATTTTTAGTATCCTATATTTTTTCGGCTTTTAAAAAAATACTTGAAAACCACAACGTTAGCGATCTGCCACACACACCTATAAATTAGCGATCAGTCCACGCACGAATATAAATTCAGTTGAAAGCCATATTTTCGTTTTTCAAAATCTCTGTTATGAAAAGTATTCTTAAAAATGCTTGAGGCTGAGACTGAATAAACGCAAAAAAACTGCGCTTGTATGGTGTAGTATCCGGGCTGCGAACGCCACGGTGAGAACATAAGCCACGCCGCCCCTGCTCATTGCGGCACCGCCGCCGCCGCCGCCGCCGCCGCTGTGGCGGTGTGGCGGCCGTGTACAGTGCTGCGGCGCGCGCGGCCAAGTTGAGGCGCCCAAGTTTACTCCCGGTCATTCACTCCACACAGCCTGTATGGAAGCCCGCAAGGCAGCCGAAGTGGTAGCCTGCAAGGTACACCAAGTGGTAGCCTGTGAGAAAAGGGAAGCCTGAAATACAGCCGAAAAAGTAACAAAAACGCAGCCGAAAAAGCAGCCAAAAGGAGACAGAAAGGCAGCTTAAAAGAGCTAAATAGACAGCCAAACAGAAGCCAAAGAGGTGACCAAAAAGACATCCAAAACAGCAGCAAAAGCAAGCCGAAACAAAGCCAATAAGGTAGCCAAAAAGCGGCTCAATAAACAGTCCAAAAGACAGCCAAACCTGGGGCCTGTTTTTTAAAGCTACTCTGCAAGTCTTCACTCCCAAGTTTTCACTCTGCGCTCGTATTTTTGTTTTTTGTATTAGATATTTGCAAAGTGCCAGCACCAAAAAGCCTGGCAAAAAAACAGTTTCTGCCAATTTTGCAGAGTAAAGTGTGGAGTGCAAAGTGAAGACTTGCAGAGTAGCTTTAAAAAACAGGCCCCTGTAGTAAAAACGCGAGCCAAAACGCAGCCAGCAGCCAAAATCGCAGCCTACCACGTAGCTAAAAATGTATCCAAAACAGAAGCCAAAACACAGTCAAAGAGGCAGCCGAAAAGAAGCCAAAGTTGTAGGCAAGGAGGCAGCCGAAAAGAAGCCAAAGTTGTAGGCAAGGAGGCAGCCGAAAACAAGCCAAAGTTGTAGGCAAGGAGGCAGCCGAAAACAAGCCAAAGTTGTAGGCAAGGAGACAGCCAAAGGGCCGGCCAAACAGGTAACCTAAACAAGTAGCCAAAAAGCAGCCAGAGAGGAAGCGAAAGGAGTAAACTCAGGCGGATAATTTGGTTCCCAGACAAAAAGATGCAGGCTCTTTTGAGGAGACATGTTAAGCGAGGTGCGAAGATAATTTTCATCTACTTTGGGGCCAGCAAGGTTAACGTCCGATAAAAAACCGTTACGAACGCTTTCCCATTTTCACTTTGTGTCTTGCTTTTGCATCATAAAAGCTTATCGATTCCCATCTGCATTTTCCAGAAATTGAGATATGCGAGTCGGATAATATCACAGCAGTGCAGACACTGACTGATACAGTACAACCTCTCGTGTCAAGACCTCAGCATATCAAAGTTCCATTTTTTAAAAAAATCACTCTCCCCACTTTTTTCATTTTTTTATGCATATAATTTTTGTTTGTGATGTGGAGTTAGGCCTAGATTCAGTCTTGGATTCTGAGAATAATTGCATTCAGATACTGCGGTAGGTAGGCTCTGATTGTTGGCATCGACGATAATGTCATCACAAGCGACAACGTAAGCTTCAACTTTGAACAGATTTGCGCTAATTTCTCAGTAAACATGTTCAGATCCGAAATAATTAACGGAACAAAATTACTGCTAAATAGCATATAATAGGTTAGCGCAACTTGTAGGCAAGCCGTGCTCGTCGCTATGGAACGACTTCATTCGATTCCAGACTGACATGGAAACCATATTGCCCAAAGCAGATCCAGGCCAGAACGTAAAATCAGGTCAGAGAGAGAAATGAACCATTAATCAAGAACAGATTCCACGTATCGTTGCTGGAACACGTGCTGTGCTACAGATGATCAGGAACCTACACTTCCGAAGATAAGGCTTTAACTCGACATTAAGATAGTTTAATAGTCCAGGTAATAAAATAAGAGTAGAACTAGCTGTTTAGGTTGGGAACCTACTGTTTAAGGAACCAAACTTATAAGAGAGAGCAGTTTTAGGAAACATAGGATTTCATAATTGCATTGTAGGCAACGTTCTCACGACGAAGAAGAAGAGGAGTAGGAACACTCGGATGTAAAGACCCTTTGCTTTGGAAAATTTGCCAGGATCTGTCAGTTGAAGAGCTACTACGGAAAACGTATTCCTTCGCTCAATATTCGTCTTTTCTGAATCTTCTTCCTTCCTCGACATTTTCTTCCCACAAACTACCATTTGGTAGCATTTCCCACCGAGTGTAGCATTTTCGTTCAACCGTTTATAAAATATTGGAATACTGTGGTAAAAACGAAACACCTGTTTTAGGATGTTCTAACCTGTTTAAGAGTGTGAAAATAAAACGGGGGTAGTAATACGGTATTTTTTCGAGAAAGACCTACGTTCAGCCACATCAATGGAAAGCTCTCGCCGAGACCTTTTGAACGATATGGCTGAACTTAGACCTATGAACAAAATGTGAAAAATTAACCCACTACCGCCCAGCGATGCCGTTCGGAAACAGAAAAACATATTTTAGAGGATCTTTTTAGTTCAGTATTGTCAAAATTAAAATATATCACCCCTCTGGAAATCTGATATTTAATAATTTAGGCATTTTCCAAAGCTTAAAATCGCGTAATTTTGCAGAAAAAACCCTTCGAATTTCTCTTAAGCTAAATTTTACTCCAAATACTTTGGGCTTTTATGGGTTAAGATTACCATAAATCTTTCAGTGTTGTTTCTGAAAAGAGTCAAATTTCTTGAGCGTTGGCACGCTTCATCGTTTTTGCGCACCCCAAATGTTTTGACCTGCTCTTTGTTTTCGCGGAAATTATTTTGGGCCCACGTGTTAGACCGTGTGGATCGGTCGAGGTCATTTCCAGGCGCGATGACTCAACGTCAATCCATCGTTTGGCGCGCCGTGAAAAAAGCTTGGAATCGTTTTGTCGTTTTGCGGGCGGGCGGTTACGGGCGGGTCGAGGAACTGACTGTGAGCCACGCCGGCTTGCGCTTTCCGTCTCCGCAGCGAAGGAAGTTGAACAGGTTGCATTTTTACTCTTGGGTTCAATCTTCACCGAGCGAAGAGGCACAAGGCTTGAGCGTATCCATACCTTTAAATTGGCGGTTCGATTTCCTGAACGAAGTGACTGTTTACACGCTGCCCCGTTTAAAATGTATTCGGTTTGTTGGGGGGCATTCGATAGCGCCAAAAACCACAAGCGCCAACGCCGCAAGCGCCAGTCCGTAACAGCCAAACGAGAAAAGTCGCAAACGCCAAAGTTCGTATAGGTTAGGTTAGGTCAAGTTAGG
>Ga0058701_10002456_pt1 | contig 14063 bp, 14 predicted proteins | sample AgamicOrMae_FD_97039 | JGI IMG/M metagenome (GOLD analysis project Ga0058701, IMG submission 97039) | Agave microbial communities from Guanajuato, Mexico - Or.Ma.e | ecosystem: Host-associated > Plants > Phyllosphere > Phylloplane/Leaf | place: Guanajuato, Mexico | collected 2012-06-04 | reverse complement strand
TACAACAATCTCGTTGAGCAAATCCTAGGTTGGTTATAAATAATCTTGAGAATAGAATTTTGGATGACAGTAAGGGGGAACAATAATGATTTAGTAGCACAGCACAGCACATGTTGATTGGGTTAAACTGTTCAGGTGAACGTCCTTCTACAAAACGCCACCGTAACGCCGGAGTTACTTCAAGAGGCGAACAAAGCTTCTATTTTGGTGGCGGCTGGTCCCGCCATCAACATCGCTCTGAATCTGCTGAAGAATGCTTTCCTTCTGATCCGGACACCTCTTGGAGCTCAGGCTGAGCCTGTCGGGGGATGGGATCGCTCCATCGCCAGAATACTCGATGTCACTGTGGACGGAGAACGATACCAACTACTGAAGAGGGTAGGGAAGTGCCGAGCTTTGTCTTCGCGACCTTTATTTTAGCCCTTCTTTCATAAACGTTTCACTTTTGGAATGTGGAATACAAATCACCCAACACTTTGATTAAGCCAAATGACTTGTCCGTCTAGGTTATTGTGGACAGCGGCAAAGGCACTGTGATTCCTGTCAACGAGAATGACGATATCTCTAAATTGAACCTATCAACAAGAAATGCTACTTACCTGATTTGGAACAAGTTGCCCGAAAATGGCTTGGAAGGTGTTTTGGAGAAAGTCAGAGCAGTTCCTGGCGGACACCGAACCAGGTACAAAAATAAAATTTAACTGAAGTCACAGTTAACTTGTTCCAGGAAGCTCGAATTTTCCTATTGTGATTCCAGATGTGTGTTTTTGCTGGATCCCGACGCTCCGACGTTTGATCCCGCATCGCCTTTCTATAAGAATCAATTGAACCTCAGTTTATGGGTAAACGTATATCTCAATGGTAATTGGGGTGATATTTACAATCTACCTATTCAAAACGAAGTCATGGAAGCTGAGCTGCCGAAGGATAGTTTGCCGCTCAATGCGTAAGTTGCCCCCTCTTTCGATTTTTTATTCTTTTAAACATGAATGAGAAAAATGTGATTCGGAAGTGACAGTTCTGAAACTGACATCTGAGTTAACTTTCTTGGGCTAGCTTTGTGCGTGCTTGGTTATCCGCGGACCGATTCGCGTTTTGGAGGGTGGAACTAAGATTATACTGCTTATATCCCATCCTCCAAAACGCAAATTGACCAGAAAAGAAACAGACATGCAAACAGCAATGTTTAAAAATATCGGTAGGACTTAAGGACGATCGCTCCTGAAATAAGAATTTTATCTGTGTAATCCTTGGAAATTCTCCTCATACCTTGTAATGTTACCTCTTAAAATAATGCGCTTAATTTTCCATATCAAGATCTACAAACATTTCATACACGCTAACTGTACCGGCATCTCTCTTTTTCAGTGTATCTGGAGTAGACCCCATGAACATTTTATGCTTCGGTTTGAATCCATTAGATCTCGCTCCTTGTGGCAACCGCTCTCAGGTAACTCATTCGCCCTTAAAAAAAGATTTTAACGAAAGTCGGTGTGACGAATAAAAGTGTTTGTTTTGACAGGCTCGGGACATCGGGCCGGCGGACTTCGTTGCTTTGGACCCCACTTTCATTTCCAAGTACCCGTCAAAGAAACCCAGGCGTATTATGGGTGTTGCTGCCCCTTCAGATGCTCACGCTGCCTTGAATCTGGTGCCTGAACTTACATGGGTCGTCCCCGATGACTGGGCGGCGGAAGAAGCCGCTACCGTACCTTACGCTTACTCAATGGTAAGTTACGTCACGTCACGTCAATTCAATTCTTGTAGGGCAGCAAAACTTGGAACTTCTACAAAGTAATTTTGAAGAAACTGTAACATTAAGCATTTCCCCCCTTGATAAATAAGGTGTTTTTACGGTGGGGAAGGAAGAATGTTCTCTCGCTTACGAAGTGATTAAATTTGGTTTCGATTCTTAGGCCAACTGTCAGAGATAGCCCTAAGGTATTGCGAAACAAGTCGATGAGTTGATCCATTTTTTCAGGCTTACCATTGTGTCATCGACCTAGCCGAAGTGAGGGCGGGCCAGTATGTTTTGGTTCACGACGGCGCGTCTCCCATAGGACAGGCTGCTATCAGGGTCTCTTTCGCCATGAATGCCAAAGTCGTGACGTCAGTTTCGTGTGATGAGGAGCGCATCTTTATAAAAGAACTCTTCCCTCAGGTAAGTGTAGACCTACGTGGAGACCCTTTCTTTGAAGGGCTCGATGAGAATAGTGCTGCGACATTCTGTTTTTGTAAACAAAAGTAACTTTTTTGCTTTTGTCTAGATCCCAGATGATCACATCGTAGACATTAACGACGAGGAATGTGATTTGCGCATCAGGTACATAACGAAGGGAGAGGGCTTGATGTGCGCTTTGAGCAATGTTCGGGGCGAAGCCCTGCTGGCCACCTTCCGCTGCGTTAACTCGTTCGGCGTCCACATTCAACTCGGTACAGAGGACGCCAAACACAACAAGACTATGGGTAGGTTTCCTTTGCGTTTTGATCCGAATGCTAATGACTGCCAGCTTTCGGACAGCAGAAGTTAAAACATGTAGTTTCGTTTCATATCAAATGAAAGTCTAATCCTTTGAACCGTCCGCTCCGCTCTCCCTTCTCCCTCCAATCGAGAAATGGCTTATTTTCACCTGAAAAATGGGAGAAATTATTATTTTTCGTGGAAAGGCGCGATAACCTTGATGCTGATGTGCGATGTTGACTTTCGCAGGACTGTATACCTTCATGAGGAGCGCATCTTTCTACAGCAGAAATTCCAATTTCCTGACTAGCAGCGGCGACGATATTTACAAGAGACGCACCAGGGAAATGGTTCAGCATGGAATAAATTCGGGTGTCGTTGTACCTTTGAAACGGCTTGTATTTGATCCAGTTGACGCCGGTCTCGCGGTTTCGTAAGTACCACTGTTCTTGAAATTCGGCACTACTGCACGTTGTTTTGCTAGACCTGAAAAGTGTTCATTTTAGAAAGATGCCTGTATGGTTGATTGAAGAATGGACGAATGTTAACCCAAATTATTTTATGCGAGTTCTGTGTGAATGTTTCTTTACACCGTAGATTCTGGCGAGACATTGATGACGAGATATTTGTATCGTTAACTGCCAATGCATCACCCAAAGCAAGTTTTTTCGTTATTTTTTCCAGGAAAATGAATGAAGTGAGAACTAAGATTGTGGTGTCGTTAAGACCGGATACCGCTGCCCATAAATTAGTTAATTACCGTTTGGGAACCGCATCAAAATCGAAGGAGGGTGTCCAAAGAAGAGAGTTTTCGGAAAAGGGCCAGCAAAAACCGAGGCCAGCAGTCGGTCGATACAAGTGCAACCCAGAAGCCTCGTACCTTGTTATCGGTAAATCCTATTTTTTATTTATCATTTTTAGACTGGGCTGCGTGCCAGCAATGCCTTGAAAAATTGGACCGTTCCTTTTCCTCGGAAAAGTTAAACCTAGAAACTATTTGTCCACCTGGAAAAATGAAGAAAAGAAAGTTTCCTTTTGATGAGACAACAACATTGTTCGGGTCCTAAGTATGAAGCTGGATCCGGTAGCTAACCAGTCTGTTTGGATTTGTGTGGGTTGTACAGGCGGTCGCGGTGGTTTTGCCATGGACGTGCTGGAGTGGTTGCTGAAGCGCGGCGCGCAGCACGTGACGGTGGCGGGAAGCGGGGGAACCTACGGTGACAACAAGGACAACGTGTACGAAAACGGCCGTCGGTTCGCCTTCCTGGAGAAGTACTACAGCGCGACTATCGGCGTCGCGCCCGCCGCCGAGCGGCCCGACAACCCTGCCAGGGCCAGTGCGCTTCTGCAGCGAGCCAAAGCTGTCAAGGCCATCGGCGCCATCTTCATTCTTCCTATGGTAAGTCTTCTATTCTCGACTTCAACGATACTGAAGGCAGGAGAGGAAAGAAAAGAAAGAATTCAAAACCTAAGAGACCGCCTCGCTGAATAAAAACTGAAAAATGTTGCTTCTCGTTATGCACTTTTAAAGTACAGTATTGTGCCATGTTACGGTAGAAAAATGTAAAGGTAAAATAGGGGTGGTTGATTGACTGGGGATATAGATAAATACTAGGCCGCTAGTCCAAGTACTCACCAGATATATTTGTTGTATATGAGCTGCATGTATCATAAGTAAGATAAACAATGATGTTCGTGCGGCGAGACTCCGAGTAGGTCTGCCGTGGCGTCCCAACTTGCTTTGTCCGCTGCATTGTATTTGCTGATTTTAGCGTTATTACCGGACACGGAAAAGATTCGATGCTGGCGGCGCGCTATTTTAATTATTTTAAGTTATACCGTAACAGCCGTTAAGTAAAAAGGCGACTGCGAAATTTTCTTGCGTGTAATGTATGACCCTCTTACATGTGTTTGTGTTGCCCCGAGATTTCCGGGCTATTGCTGATGGACTTTGTTTTGGCTAGGATGAACCGTCTTATGGACGGACCCTCCAGCACGTGGAGGCGGCCAGCCGGGCGCCGGAGTTCGCCAGGACGACGCTGATCGTCCTGCGGCGGGGCGGGCACAGCCAGAGGGCCGTCGCCGCGTGCGAGCGGAGGCGCCGCGCCGGGCTCGCCGCCGGCCTCATCGACGTCGGATCGACGTCGACGTACGTCAGCCTGCTGGCGCTCGACCGCCTCATGCCTCTGGCCTCCACGAGCACCCTTCCGGTCCCGGTCGAGGACGACAAGCCCGTTGTGGGGGCACACCCGATCCTCGGCGTGATGCAACAGGCAGGACGCCAGGATGAGCAGCAGAGAGGTAACACTCATTAGGCATCCACCTAACGTTACGTTAGCTCGAAAAAAGCAACCTAAGCTTTTGAAGAGGCCAAGATTTTTACCCTCTGATCTTGAATAGTTGAATATCCCTTGTGTCGCACTGTGCAACAACTTTTTCTACCCACAGAGCAATAATAGCTTATTTCGTTTGCAGTTTTAAGTGAGTTCTTACCGCGGTCGCTGGACGCTGCTGTGGCGCTCGGCCGGACAATCTCAACGGAGGCGTACGACCAGGCCATAACTACGCAGTGCATAAACCTATCGGCCGTTAAGGAGGTCCCCCCCATCTTCCTTATAGCCGGCCTCACAGACAGCCCCAAAGCCCAATGCAAAGCCATCGCAGACAATATCATAGTCCCAGCAGTCATTCTTCACCTACCAGAACGGATTGAGAGCATCCAGAAAGCAGCCGAAGATCTGGTCAAGGTAACTCAACTTTTTCTTTATATCCGGAGTTTGCTTGGTTAACAATATGCCAAAGCTCCCCTCCATAATCAGCCCTTGCTAATTTATCCATGCCATCCACGCCGGAGCATTTGTCAGGCAAATAATTCGTTGTAATTTTTTTTTTAATCCGTCGCCCATTGAGTGCTTTTTTAAATTGAGAGCGCTTCCTCCAATTATCTCAATGAGCAGTTCTTGGCCCGCTGTAAATATTTCTCTACCTACGAAAATCTCTACTTCATTTGTGTATTTTTGGTAAAATTCCAAACATGATTCTGCTGGAAGCAAGAATTTTGTCAGTCACAAAAGTTGGCAAATATCCCGTCAATTTTTTTCTTTTATTTAAAAAATTGAGGTTTGCTGGGCGCGAAAATCGGTCTGATTTTGTGGAGAACTCATGACCTCCCCGAAATCTATGTGTGAGAAAACATTTCTCAGTGTCAGGCCTGTTGCCAGGAAAAATACACGTTTGTTTTAGGGTTGGATAGATCGCTAGTGATGAAGTGTTGATTTTGACGTTTTTGCCTCCTTTGTTGTCAGGAGGTGCGGAAGATTCAGCCGGAGGGCCCGCACACAGTCGTGGGCGTGGGGTGGGGCGGCGCCGTGGCCCTGGAGCTGGCGCTGGCTCTGGAGACTTTAGTGCCCAAAGAGCGCCACGACAAGAACTCGAACGCCGTGTTCCTCGTCGACGGCGCCCCGGACACCGTTCGGGGGACCCTCACTGCACTCGGAGACGGGCGCGCCTTCGAAGCCAAACTCTTGTGTCAACTGCTGCAACTTGATATTCAGGTGTTCGATTACTTGGAAGGACTCTCCAACTGGAATGAAAGGGTTAAGGTAAGCGCGCTTCTTGGTCATCTTCACCGTGCCTCTATTTAATCGGCTCTACACTCGGAATTTTAAGGTTGTGTTTTTTACCCGATCGTATACCTTTATCGCAAGCTAGAAGAGTGAGGAACAGCGCACCTCATGGCGTCGCTTACCTCCCGACGGAAGCCGAGCCGCCGGGCAAGTCGCAACGGGCTTAGCGAGAGCCTGTTGCGGCTTGAGAGCACAGCTAGCTCAATTTAAGCTACGCGCTCGTTTGACTTAAATCTTCATAATCCAAATGAAAGCTTGGACTAGGGTCAAGAAATTTGACCTGAGAACTTCGCGGGTATATGAAGGCTTATAGTCCCCCCGATTTTCGCACTCTCGTTTCCAGTGCATCGTAGGTGTCAAGCAGTACGTTTTGTCACGATTTGTAAAGTTGCAGTTTGATTTTTGTTCGTAGGCTGCTCTGGCACTGTTACCCATCGACGCTGTCGGGAACGAAGACAAGCAATATTTGGAGAAAGCCTACCGCACTATCCTGAACCGCCTGCTGGTCCTCCGCGCCTACGAGGGTCCACGCGGGCGCCGCCTGCGCGGGGAGGTGACGCTCATGCGGCCGGCGGGCTTCGACCACAACTACCGCTGCGGCCTCGAACAGGTACGCTATGCTCAACGCGCCACGCCGCGCACACCACCCGTGCTTTTACGAGCTCCGAAAATGTCTACAAAATCGTATTGGTTGGCTGCTTGGAATTTTCCCAAGGAATAAACTACGCTCATAACTGTTGCGTGAATTGCTATAAATTCCTCCAAGCGTGCGAATGTCTTGTGCGTATTCATACGGAAATCGCGAGACGTTTTCCGAAGGAAGCCACAACCTAACCTAACCGTGCTTCCCTCAGATAAAATGGTTGAAGGGTTTTCGGGCAGCTTTCGGGTCGGAGAAGGTAGTCCATAGTTTATGTTTTCAATTTTGGAAATCGAAGTTCATGATCAACTCTGACACTCCAACACGCCTATTAGAGGCAGTACTATCATAGACGAGAAAAAAATAGCCTCCCCACCCTCAACCATCTAGACACCGGTGTGTTTCTGTTGCGTACTTGCGCTCAGAATCAGATAGGTGATCGGCAGATGCCGAGCGTAGGCTGCCAGTCGGATGGGGACTTTGTTCTTTTTTTTTCTGTCTGTTAATGATTGCACCTCTCCAGCTCTTCGATGAAAATTTCGTTTGTAAAAAAATTCCACCTCTCTGCTCTGATAGGCTGTTTGTTAAGTTCGTCCTCTTTATTTATTTCTCTTAGACGTAAAAATACGCGAATTTCGGGCCACTCCTAACGGCAAGCCTTGACTTTGGTTGCTGAAGTAGAAATTTTGTTTTGCAGTTCGTCGAGGGTGTTCCTCTAGTCCACACGCCGAGCCGTGCTGTTGCCAATGACTACGCCAAGAAATGGCATGAAGCAGGGTCGGTGATCAGTGCCGGAGTCCGGGTCGGCATCAGGAAAATGAGCCTTCTTCGAAGTTCGAGTAATCACCACACCCAACTTGTCTGGCAGAGATTGAGATGAGGATTTCGTCTTCCCACATCTCACCACATCCGCTTCCGGTACGATTTCACAAGGATCGTCTTTTCTTCCTTCCTTCCCTTCTATCTCTGTCAAGTTTACGTCGATCCTCAAACATTTTCGTTGTTGCATGTTTATAAAGTCACTTTCGTTGAAAATTAGCCTAAGTTTAGGTGCTCCCTCAAAACTTGGCTAGTTGTATTTGCCTGGTGAAAACTCGGTCACTGGGCTAACGCTTTGCGCAAAAATTTAAATCCGTTCTCACCCAAACCTACTGAACAGGAGGCTACCATCAAGCCGCGCCTTCATGTGATGATTCTTTCGCGAGAAAATGTACGTTCTGTGTCCTCTCCATGCAGCTTGCTATGTCGGGCGAAAGTTATCAAATCACTTCTCTCAAATGTTAACGTAACCAACTTGCCCAGAGGCCCTTCGTTTGAACACCTTTCGCTGCAGTTATAACGATATCGTTGATAGCAGTTGTCCTATATTTGCGCATGGAGTTGGTTCTTTTCATCTTTCTTCATCTTCAAGCCGTTAGATCTCTAGTATATAAAAAAAAAATTATTATATGGAAGAGTGTATTTTACGAGGAAACTGTTGCTGAACGCTGCGTTCGGTACACCAAGTATCGGAATTTCTATAGAAGCGCCGGGCGCGCTGTGCAAGATGCAAACCACGAGTTTCGAACAAACGAATCACTTCCATAATTTACACGGTCTGTTCGATTGTATCGTCTGTAATATGCTTATGGTTATCACATCGGCATGAATACTCTTCGGTACCTATCACGTCTCTTTCCTGTCATTGAATATTTTCTTCCACTTGAATTGGTTTTGAAGGGCAAAGGTTAAATCTCTTCATTCATGGGCGATATTAACTTCTCTAGTTAATATTGAATTATCATAACTATCGTGATGGTAAAATGTGATTGGATGTGCATGATAACGCATGGAAGTCGTTTGAAGATAGATTTGTCTTGACCGAACCGAATTACCCAGGTCGAACTGTCCGTTCAACATCCTTGCCTCCGCGGGTATCCGCTTATCCACGGATATACGTGTCTAATAATCCGTGCAAGTGCGGATATCCTTGTTCAATTATGAATGCCTCCACGGATATCTGTACGATATTTTACGGATATCCTTAGAGAAAGCGTGGGTATCCGATAGCCAAAACAGTAGCTCGGACAGTCCGATCCGGGTTTTGAAAGAAAAATAAGTGTTCTCTACGCAGTAGGTTTAAGCTTAGTATTAGAAACATTCTCTGTGTGATTTTATTCTGTAAGCTAGAAACTGGCGTGACAATAAACGAATCATGCATTATACTTGGGCACCGCTGTGTGTTATGTCTTTGAACCTTTTTGGGTGCATGCGCTCTTGGGTCAAAAATTGTCTTGCAATCGATGCGAGTATTTGGATGGGTTTCCGTGTCTGTCGGTGTCGCACTCCCAATCTCTATTTCAGCAAAATTTAGCTTCCGATTTCTCGCGGATGTGCAATCGAATAATGATGGTGGAGGTTACCTCGTTCAGGCTGTCCGAAACTATGTAGATCATCTTACCAGGGCATCAATACCGTGAAATGACACGATAGCCCTCACGCTACGTGATACTCGTTACATCGGATCGTGTCGATAAGTCACTGTGAATTTCTTCCCCAATGTTTAACTTGATAACCTGTCTTTGAGGTTTAAGGTGATCAACTCAGGCGAACTCTGCAAATTTTTGCTGTGAAAATTATGGTAGAGCAAAACCATGTCAGCTTCATACGGCCCAGAAAGCCTAATGGAAACGAAAAATAGGAATTATGGTTGCGAGCAGTGCCAAACAATGTTTTTAGAGTGTTGCTGTATTCTTTTGGAAATAAGTGACTGTGTAAACATCCGTCATGACGTCACCGAAACTTTCCCGGATATATGGCGATTTTGGTAATTTTTGCTGTGCTGGGGAAACATTTTAAGAGGACACTTATTCCAGTTTTGAGGTGATTTTTCAAAAAGTGCATCGATGCTTCCGGGGCAATGACGACGCAGCAGATGTGATAAAACTGGGAACTTTGAGCCTTCACAAAAACGTACAATCGTAACCCATTTTTCCAGCCCGTAACGGAGCGTATTTGGTACATAACGTGAAAACATAAGGGAGTTACAGTTTTCATTTTTGTAGGGAAGGTTTACTCAGTTCATCACAGCGTCTGAAGCTTTGGGGCCATTTATTCACACGAACAGTAATGTTCAACACAAGCAACAACAACCATGCTATTAAAACGAGTAATTAACACCATTGTTGGGGCAACCGTAGCTCTGTCGCTTGTCAAGGTTCATATATCGCTTTACTTTGTAATGGAATAGCGTATTTAATTCGCCAAAATGCGATTTTAACGCGATTTTATTTTGAGACTAGTGAAATGTGGTATTAGCATACTGAATAATGACCCAGAAATCCTTTTTCTTTTTTTTTAAAAAACTTTTTAATGAAAGCGAATTTAAGTCTGTAAGATGCGATTTGGCTCCAAACTGGGATCGCCTTTTCAGTCACTGTCACGAAGGCAGTGACCCCTTTTCTCCCCCCTCCCGTGGCCATACCGCAACGACTTTACCGTATGAACAAGTCCCTCAAATTTGAAGCCTACCCCAGCCTATAGTACGCACCTTATTCATGGGAAAGGGCCAATTTGCAACAATTGCGTTGTAGACTCGAATTTGTTAACAGTTCGGAAGCGATCACATCCCAAAATCTCGTGCGGTGTCACTTTTTGTTCGGCCCTAACGCTGGTCGCTCGTGGCGGCCGTGCTAAACTTAGATCGTGACAGTAGCAAACGCTGCGGCTCGGCCGGCGCGGCGCCACGCTCCGCTGCGGTGCGGTGGTAGCCACGGCCGCCGAACAGTCGGGGGAAAATTTTATCCGCAAAGAGGTGTTTTGGCAGCTTCGGGAAGTGACGACGCACCCATCGCGATCAGGACAAAAGTCCTCGTAGAGATCGTCCCAACTTCACGGACGGTGTCATCGGTACCTTAAGGTGGACTTCGATATGCTTTAGTGCGAGAATACAGTGCCTGTCATTTTATACGTGAATGATACCGAAAAGAACGCGTGTGATTTAGCTAGCGTTTTCAAAGCAAAACTAAAAAACTCACAAGGTAAGTTTCTTTAAGTATAGCTCATTGGGTACGCAAACAAAGAGCTCTGAACGACTTTTAAATAAGCGCCCCTGTATTTACGTTAATTGCGTTTTAGAGATGCAATCACGAAAAACATTGTTATGGGAGCGCAAGGGTGTATGAAGGAAGACACCCTCAATTTGGAAGTCATTTTCATCTCATGAAGTCGCAAAAAATTCAAAACAAGCGAAATCATGGGTTAGTCGGTACGTTTTTGGTTCGCATTCAAATCTTCAAAATGGACTCGACAGTATTAAATGTTTGTATTATCTTTTTCCCTTTAAAGTATTTTTTTTCTCTTGAAATCGTAATAATCTGCTTAAGGTTAATCTTTTTTTTTGGAGATTTTTTCAGCATTTTTTTATCATTATTAAAAAGAAGTTGTTTTGCATCAGTGACTCGAATTACTCGGGGAATACAAGTTTAAATCCAACGTTGTCCATACCGGTATTATCAAACTGATGAAGTAAGTCAGCAGGGTTTTTCTAAGTACAGGTCAATTTTGAGCTGTGGGAAATCCCATTTGATTGGTTTCTTTTAGTCAGCTGAAGAGTGTCTGTGTCCCATCCCCCTTCCTCAGTGGTGTTATAACAAAGTAGCACGTGTCCTCGGTCGGAGGGGAGGGGAGGAGGTATCGGAGACACGGGTGGGGGGCGATGTGTCGTTTGACGGTATGTGACAGTCCGTTCATCCGGAAAGAGTTAAAGAAAATTCAACACGTTTTTTGCGCTTTTTAAAGCAGACAGAAATGTATTCGGCCACGCCTTTAACTTTACTCAAAAAAAGTGTAGTATACTTCGGATTTGTTTGTAATAATGAAATAACTTCTTCTTTTGTTGTTTATCTGTCAGTCAATGATCACTGTCACTAGTCTTTCCGCGATATTATACCGTGGAGTAGAAGGAATCAGGCTGGGCGACTGGTAGGTTAGGTAAACTTGGGTTGTTTGACTCGCTCCGCTCGGCGACGAAATAAGTGGATCGTCACAAGAGTTGGAAAATGTAACCCTTTACATTTACAGGTAGATCCTCCCATTTCAGGTCGTCGTTTTGATTTGCAGATGGACGCGGTTTATCCAGAGCCTCTGTGTCGACAGAATAGGAGAGCTGTGCGGAAGAAGGTCCATAGGGGACCAGCTTCACGCTATCGAACACAACCAGTCACTTTTGCTGAAATACAGGTAAAAGGCACCAAGTCGGCGATGCACGAGTATTATTGTATTCTGCACAAGGTGAAAAGCAATATTCTTGAGGACTGATGAACGATTTCATTAAAAAAAGGCAAAAACATTTTTTTTTGAAAGTAGGGCGGTTTTTTCAATGCTGTGTTCAATCTTGACGTCTGCGTAACAATTATGGGAGCTACGACTTTGGAGGGTAATCTTGGTTTATTCTTTGCTATTTTTGTCGTAGAATTTCAGGATATTGTCACTCTCAGCAACGTTTAGAAATGATTGGTAGAGTGAGTGACTGAACACGAAACGCAAAGTTGAATACCAGTATTGAGTGAGGTGTGAATTCTGCGTGTGTTTAATGCTGTTTATTCTAAATTGTAAATTAATGGTTGAATATTCCCATTCTCTCTCGTTGATGAACTTTTGCCAATTCGAGCGGAGCGAGCCACAAGGCATTCAACTTAAACTAACCTACTTTAACGGTTACCAAGCCGAGCTGCGGCAGTGCATCAGAGCACCTCTCTGTATGTCCAAAATGGTACCATTCGTAACATGGTATAATCTAATGTGACGGAGAATTTTAAGGCGATATCCTTTAACACACTAAGTTCACGACGTTGTAGATGGTTTGTCTCCGAGTAGGGATAACTGGAGTGGGAAATCAAAACCTTTTATCTTAGAGTGAAGGAGAGTAAGAGGGTTCTTTTCGTTCAACTACTGGTGCGGTACCGATTCTCGCGGCACTCAACCGACCAGCCGAGGAGTAGGCTCGTCAGCAGCGTTTGTGCTGTCGTGTTTTGGCGTGAGCCTACACAGTACAGGATCACGGAACGCTTCTGTTTGAATGTAGGGTAGCGAGCGCGTCAAGGTGGGGGGGCAAAGGGGGGCGGCGCCTCGAACGTCACTACCTATTTTCTGCGCATCGGCATACTGCTCAAACCGCTCCTGCAACAGTTGCCTGAAAACTGGACAAAAGCGTTTGAAGAAGATACAAAGAGTACGGGGACATTACAGTCGCCGTGAAAAGAGGGGACAATATGCCCCTTTTGCATTCTAATCAGAGGCGCAAAGCCCTCGCGAGTCCTCAAAAATGACTTAAATCTTTCAGAGACATTGTGATTCAACTAACAAAAGACTTACAGTGGTTTTGTATTTTCGAGTTTTCATGAAACGTTGAACATAATTTTCCGAAGAACACATATGTTCTTCGGATGGATATCTATATATAGATGTCCCTCAAAACACATGGATATCCATGTGAATGACCAGGAATGGATGAATGGATCCTCAGACCAGTTTGCTGTTTTTTGTTTTTTTTTGTTTTTTTTTAGCCCATTTTGATCAGCTTTCAGATGATTAGTCCCAGATGACGACTGCTCTGTTTGTTCTCAGGAGGTGGATGAAGAAACCGCGGAGGAGCAATCAACTTTCGAGAGAGAAGCCGCAAAGTCTGAACGAGATTTACACGCCCGATTCCAAGAATTTTGGCGGAGGAACAAACACGGAGACATCGGCTCAACATTTCCTCTCCATAGCTCTTTACCCTCGCCAGCATGCGACTCACCAAAACCCCATCCTACCCCCCCTCCTCTACAAATATCACCTCCGACTAGTGCACCCTCAGAAACACCGGTGAAAGCCCTCGGCTCACCCCAATCTAATTGCTTGTCACCTTCCGTGCATATGTTAGCAGAACGTAGCTCTCCATCGAGAACTTCCATTTGATCATATCGAAGTGAGACATGATCATTCTATTAAGATCCAGTTTCCTACCAGCGTTCCACCTTGTGTGTGTTCCACTTTCTTATGTGTTCCACCTTGTGTGAAACCGAGCGTGGCGACAGCGAAGCAAGGCACAAGACCCTTAGTCAGGCACTTCTTAGCGGACTGCCTGTGGAGTGAGGCATAATGCACCTAACGTAACCTACGCTATGTGGCCTATCGCTGATCATCGTAATCTCATGAAAGGTTGAACGAAGGTGGATAACAGAGATCGTCATATCAATCTTATAACGGAGCGTCTAGGTGAAGCAAAAATGTGTTCCTACCGAATGAATGTTCGAGTCTGTGTGTGGAATGAAACTGTTTCCTTTTTATAAGTACATATTTTATTCATCTGAGG
>Ga0058701_10002455_pt1 | contig 14065 bp, 10 predicted proteins | sample AgamicOrMae_FD_97039 | JGI IMG/M metagenome (GOLD analysis project Ga0058701, IMG submission 97039) | Agave microbial communities from Guanajuato, Mexico - Or.Ma.e | ecosystem: Host-associated > Plants > Phyllosphere > Phylloplane/Leaf | place: Guanajuato, Mexico | collected 2012-06-04 | reverse complement strand
AGAGACGCTCGCCAATTTTTGAGAGACGTAAGCCATGAGAGAAGGGCCCTTCTCTCATGCGTAAGCCAAATTTAGAGAAACTTAAGTCAAATTTAGGAGACGCTCGCCAAATTTTGAGATGCTAGCCAAATTCTAGCCAAATTTTTAGGCACAAGCCTTTTTTTCTGGGGCAAAATAAATTTTCAAGCACTAACCAACTTTGAGAGACGCTCGCCAAATTTTGAGATGCTCGCCAAATTCTAGCCAAATTTTCTGGCGCAAAACAAATTTTCAAGCACAAACCAATTTTGAGAGACGCTCGCCAAATTTTGAGTGACGTAAGCAAAATTTTGAGAAATGCTAACTGGCCAAATTTAGGAGACACTCGCCAATTTTGAGGGATGCTAACCAAATTTTGAGGTACTAGTTCAAGCATAATTTAAAGGGACACAAGCCAAATTTTCAGGCGCAAACCAAATTTACAAGCACTAACCAAATATGAGAGACGCTAGCCAAATTTCGGGAGACACTATTGCGAAATTGAGAAATGCTTGCCAAATTTTGGGGAACGCTGGACAAATTTTGCTAAGCTCGCGAAATTCATAGAAACGCTACTAAAATTTTGAAAAACACTCGCGGAATTAATTTCTTTTTGATGAAACTTTGTTTTGGTCGATTTATTTTGCTCTCCAGATTGGGAGATCGTCTTCTAAAACAAAATTTCATATTGAAATTTCATCCAATTAGATAAGGTAACCAGATTGCGGGTGGTGCGCTGCAATGACGAGATTGGCTCACTAGTACCGCGATGAAAAATGGAGTAAATTTAGCAATAATAGTTGTAGTTACACGTATAAAAAGCACTATCATAGACGGACGAAACGTCCCCCTCTGCAACCACCTGGACATCGGTGCGTCGCGGTTGCCTACCTTAGTTCACCTGTCTGATTCCGAGCTCATGTAGGCAACCGCAACGCATCGATGTCCAGGTGGTTGCAGGGGGGTTCGTTTTTTTCGGTAATAGGACCGACTGCATTTTTTGTTTAAAAAAATACACGTTAAAGGTTAGATTATATAGTCTAGGTATGAAGTTCGGTTGCCAATGACCTGGAGTAATCTGACCTACATTTCCCGCAAACTAGAGAACAATGAAAACCGAAGTAACGGCCCCAACATCAACCGACTGTTATCAACCACTGTCAACTTAAGCGAGGTCAAGTTAACTTTGGCGACACTTTGTTGGGCTTTACATCGCAAACAAAACTGAATTCTGGTAGTTGATGCAAGTATTCGGAGTCTATTTTCTGTCACTCGCTGTAAGTGCCCGCCTCAAATATCGTCAATGGGTCAAACCTATAAAATTAGGTAAAAAAATATGGAAAAACGTCCATGTCCTAATAAAAATTACGATGCCCTCGAAAATAAATACTGAGAGGCAGACAAACTTTCTTTCATGACACTGGGGGCTACCTCAACTTAGGAATTAGCCTACTTATTGTAGAGTGAACGTTATTTTATCAGGATAACGTGAAGGATATGGCTTTTAAGCCAATATCTACGACCTTTTCCATGAATAGCAGGTAGCCGTTGAGCGAATATGGCAAGTGGACAGGTAAGGTTAGAATACTGAGCCTCTGTGCAGCAAGACTGTGATTTTGCCTTATTCGCAGGCGTTATGTCGACGGAGAAATGCGAAGACTCGACTCGTATTTCGAGTTATTCCGGCGTCGGAGCACTGTTGTTCCAGGAAAATCCGTTTTTAGCCTTGGAAGGAGGGCTTAGGCCATTGGGGTAAAACGGCGCGATGGAGCGGTCAGGCCAGGGCAAGAACCTTGGGGGCTCGGGCTAGACGGGCAGGCTCCGGGACAGACGCCTTCCCGTCACTCACCTTGGATCCGGAAGCACGATTTTTTTGCTGGCCCGCGCTGCTGGAGCGCACTTGCTCTTCTCCATAGCCATTAAATAGCTAACGTCAGCTAGTACTGCCTCTAGATCCGCCATTTTGCGACTCTTCAGCACTTCTATTCAACAACCAAACACACCTCTACCTACGACAGCATAATTCCCTTCAATAGCACTAAACCCTCACTTCCACTCTTCACACTGTACACATAACTTCATGATGCCACTTCCGATGTTTGCTGTCAACTTCATTCATGAAAAATCCGACGTACACACTGTAACGATTGCAAAACAAAAGTTCACTGTAAACACAAATAGCAGAAACTGAAAGCAGACGAGACTCCGAAAAAGAACTCTGCCTGCAGACCGCTGATTGGTCCATCATACTTGGTAGTACCTTAGGGTACCGCAAGAGGACGCCACGCAGCAGACGTATGTGCGCCGGTCCTCGGGAGCCAACATAGACGTTTTATGACCCTCCTGTGTCATGTGACCTGTTTCCTGATTGGTGTAAAGCTTCGAGCTTTTCGTTGTGATTGGCTGCCTAGAGCAGACATGGCGGTGCTGTACTGTACCTCTTTGAAACGCAAGAACAGCGCAAGAATGAAGAAAAACTCGTTTTTTTTTGCGTTTAGTCGACGAAAATAAATAAATAAACTGCTGTAAGAAAGAAAGTTGTAAACAACCTCAGTAATTACGATGCAGACGCTGTTGAAGAGAAAACTCCCTTTTTTTCTCTGAAGCTCTCTTTTATTTGTGGTTGGGTGAGACTTCATGTCTGCGTTTCTTTTATGAATTAAAAAAATTGCTGTTAACTTCGAAATTTATCCTGTTTTCCAATATTTTCAATTTCTACGCAAGAAGCTTGAGATATTTTCTCAAGCATTGTAACTCAACATGGCGAAGTGTATATCTCTCTGACTCAAAGTTCTCTACATGTGAAACACGTCAACGTCAGAGGGCTGTGTGTTGTTGTCTGCATGTTGTGATTTTCAAACTCCCCCAAGAAAATGACTCCAGGCCTAGAAATTAAGATTAGTACAGACGTTCTAGATGTAAGTACTTAAATTCGTGTTTCCTTTCTAGCAACTGATGTACTTAGCAATTTCTACACCCAGTGAATCAGTTCTCCGAAATGACGTGACATTTCTTGGTTATGTCTCCAAGGCACCATATGTGTCTGGCAGTGTAGGTGTGTATTTTGATTGTAATTTGGCGTGACAACGTGTAAATTCCATTCTGTTTAGCGTCTCCAACATGTCCAAGAAAGTTCGGTGGGATCCTTGTACGGCCATATATTCAACGGAACGTTGGTGATTATCGGCTTCAGCTTACACGAAGATTCTATTCACCGGGCCCCAGGATGTGATACTGGTTTTCTTCATCAACTACCAGCAGAAGTAGAATTGTGCGGTGTAGTCACATTTGGCGCTAAGGTTGATGATGAGAAAGTGGTGTCCTTCCTGCAGGAGATGGTGCAGGTATTTGATCCTGTGATACTCTTTCCTTTGACTCAGTAAATCTTTTAATGAGGACGCATATACTTGTAGTAAAAGTGATGCATGTAACTATTAACATGCATCAGTATGTTGCTGCATTCTTGAAGAAGTTCATGTTTTTATTTAAGTCAACTATTGATTATGACAGTGACAGTCAAGCGCTAGCTCAGTGGAGGTGTTCTTTTTGTACAGCTTGCAAACTTAGATTTTATCAGTGATTTATTAATTTTTCTGTGGCTTGCTTTTTTTTTGTTTTTTTTTTATTCTTACAAGTTAGACTAAAATTAGACTTTTGGAATTTTTTACAGGATGTTGATGTAACAGATAACCCAGTTCTACTTGCGGTTATGGAGCAGAATCCATCTTTAAAAGTACAAACTCATTTTTACCTGCACCAGAAACTAGAACCAGTCACATATAAAGATATTACTCCCGCACAAATGGCATCGACATTTTTACATGTACGTTTAAAAGGTGAATTACTTTTGAATGCTGAGCCAACCTCATCAGCAATTGCTGAGGCCTTCCAGAATCTACACAAGAAGGTAAGTGATGTAAACTAAGGAAATTTTGGCAACAGATAGAACTTTTTTTTTTATTTAATAATTGATTGACTAATTTATTTTTTTGAATTTTTTTTTCAGGTTGCTGCTGATAACATGGCTTACCAGTTCCCTGAGCATCAGTTGCTGATTACATCAAATGATAGTGAAGGCTCTGACGAGCTTGGAGGACTAACTTCAGATGAACTGAACCGGAAAGAGAAACAGCTCAAAAACTACAAAGTCTGCGATTTGCTGGATTCACCATCCCCTGGGGGTCACAAAGGCAAATCCTTAGGAAGTTCAACATCCTTGGTAAATATCCAAAACTAATTCTCTTGAAAAAGTTTTTGAAGTTAGAATACCTAGTAACATTACGGATTTTTTTCAGGCAGTTTTAACCGCATCTATTTTTCAATGTTTGACCCGAGACAACGATGGCATTTCATCAGCGAATAATGCTCCAGTCATCCACCACGTTAAACGTAAGTATTTCACGATTCTGTCACTTTTCCGATCGGAAAAGTATTGTCATCGTGATAAAATCGATTTTGATATTTTAACGAATATTCAGGTGCTAAGGTCTCAAGATTAAAAAAAAATGTCGTTTTTTTTTTAATTGCGTGTATTCTGTATTCTGTTCTCTGTGACGGTCACTGGAGGCGAAAGTTGAAGCGGGAGGAAGATGAAATTTTTGATATGAGACAATATTAGGGCACAGATGCGCTTTTTAAGGGTCTGTTGTGGAAAGAGGAATTACGAAGGGTTGTTTATTATGGAATGTTGTGGCATTTTTGCAGTTCTAACGGAATTCGTTCTAACCACCTGGTTATATCGTCGTATGGGGAGGGCCTCTGGTATGCGATAACTGTGCTGCACGGGGAAATTCGCCTGAGGATAGTTTCACTCTTTTTGTCTCTTTTAATCACCCTTTTTGACGCCTATGATTTATTTGAATCATATTTATTTATTTCACAGCCTGTCCAGAAAAGGGTTTTCGAAATGTCAAACTAGCCCACCTTTATTTTCGGAGTACTTATTCTTTTTCCATAATTTATCCTTTTTTCCTTTTTTGATAACCTTTTTCTGGAAGTCTCCGAAGGTTAAAAGCAGTTTCAAACACTGACAAAACTAGCAATTTTTCGAAGGGAAATACCCAATTATTGATAATTGTCTAGGGTGTTAGCCAAAATATAGTTGTTTTCATTTTAATTCCTGTATGCAATGATTTTTGGTCATTATTTTTGTGCTAAGGAGGTCATTAAGTCTTTTTGAGGGGGGGAGGGAGAATCGCTTGGCTACTTGGACCCCTGTGACTATAATAAAAGCGAAGCTCGGTACTTACTTTATGGCTTAGATGTCTCTCCGCGTCGTAAACAAAAAAATCCCTGAGATCTAAAAAAAAAAATAAAACAAGGTAAAAAATCGGAGACGCACAAAGTGGCGCTCTGCTTGTAAGTTTAGCGAAATTATTAGAAACCAAGACTTGAATATTGTGTGTCGATAGAAATGTGTCTTTAAGTGTCCGTTAGACGTCGTTTTGCTGTGTGGGTCCCACGCAGCAGCGACGCCAGATTTCGCGACTTTGCCGAATTTAAACGCAGTTAAATTTTTAGCCAGGAGAGATAACCTAGTGATTAACCCTACCATTGGATTGCTCAGCTCGAGAGCGATCAAAAACATACCCAACATGCTAGGTTATCTTTAGTGGTTCTCGAGTTAACCGAGGTTAAACTTTTACAAAATCGCGTAATCTGGCAACATGGACGCAAAGCTGAAAATTGTGAGCTCATCGGACCTACTTTTCGATTATTTTTTTTAGTATTATTTAACATTTGCTTGTTATTGCAGGTCTTTTCCAGTGCTGCCGCGTGCCACTTAAGATAGATAGCTTAGCATTGGTGCATCGTAGTACCAAAGTTGCGGCGCTGTACAACATTCTTGGAAGCGCGCTTACGCGAAATCTGCACGCTTTGGAACGCTGCCTGCTCAGCCAGCTGAGCTTGTCAGGTAATAAGCGGTGCCGCGAAGGTACTCTGTCTCTTTCCTTTTCCTAAGAGTTTTACAAGTACGACATAGATGACAAGCAACGAGAGAAATGCTCCTTAAGGGTTCACCGAGTTTCCAGCTATGTTGCGTATCTGGGAAACCTCTAGAAGCAAGAAAAATATTTTTACCCTATAAACCTAGGTTTTCGGTTTAGAGGTATTTTGTTAACCTTGGTTAACGGGAGCTTTGTATTGTGCAAATCAAGGTCATCTCAAGCTTGGTATATTGCTTAGATGGGCTGACCTGAGCAAGACATTCTGTGAACCAAAGTCAACGAGAGCTAAAATAGTGGTTTTTACCGTTATATGAAGGCGGTTTTTGAGGCAAGGCCCATGAGAGACGATGTTGTAGTTTAACAATGTGCCGCTGATGAAGTCATTTGTTGGATGAAGTAAACTAACAGTTATTTTTTGAATATGTAGAAATTCTCCCAAAAGCTTTTTGCTCTTTTGTAAGTTGCAAGCCGTCCACTGGAGGGCGGCAGCGCGTAGTCGGTCTCCCTGCCATTGAAACTGTGAAGCGTGATATTTTTTCAAAAGAAGTGAGTGAGGGAAAAATTTCTGTAGTCGCGAAATGAGAAAGCTTCGTCTACAATTTACAAATGCCATCCAAAAAACGATCTAAAATCGACGTTTTTTTAATATCCAAAAAATGCCTGCTTGCTTGCTTGCTTGCTTAAAAAATGCGTCCGTGCTGTTTCTGATTTTTTGTTTTTAAAAAAGGAAGTCAAGTTATCAGTAAGTAAAGTTATAACTTATTACAACGTTTCGAAGATTTTAACCATCATTTATCATTATAAATAAGAGGCCGAAAGGTTTTATTTTCTTTACTTTAATTTGTTCGATATACCCTACGTTTAGTTAAACGTTGATCAATCGTAAAACTATGTATGTTAAATAATAAGGTCCCCAATTAACTGTACGTCGTTGGTGCCGAGATATTTGACTCATTATACGTTTTATTCTTTTACCCGTATTTTTCCTCGTTCTCCTTGGAAAACGTATAAACGAGACTTTTTTGTATTTTAATTAAATTGTTCCTTTTGTTAATTTTTCTTTACATTTTTCCAGGAAAGGATAAGTTATCTATTCCAGAACCATTCCATTTTCTTCCCGCCGGCTGCGGTCATTTCGTTACTGTGGTGTATCCAAAGAAGAGCCTAGATGTCGATTTACGTAAGTTGTCCTCATTTCACTCCAGTCTTTGGCATAAGAGCCAAAATCGAATCGTGTGATTGTTGTTTTCAACTGTAGCGAGTGTTTTTTAAATTCTCTTGCGTTAGCAAGGGCTTCCCCTCAACCTGAAAATACGAGAGTTTTGAGCTGCATCACTGGAAATTATTTTCCAATGACTCTCCTTATAATCATTTGCTATATTCATTCTTTCAAAACGGGTATCCTGAGTTATCTAGGATGACCAGCAGGGTAGCTGTCATAAGCGCCAAAAACCACAAGTGCCAACGCCTCGAGCGTCAGTTCGTAACCGCCAAACGAGAACAGTCGCAAACGCCAAAGATCTTTTAACCGCAATACCAACCGTACCTAACCTAATCAAGCTTAACCTAACCTAACTTAGCCTAACCTAACTTGACCTAACCTAACTTAACCTAACCTAACTTAACCTAATTTGACCTAACCTAACCTATACGAACTTTGGCGTTTGCGACTTTTCTCGTTTGGCGGTTACGGACTGGCGCTTGTGGCGTTGGCGCTTGTGGTTTTTGGCGCTATCGAATGCCCCCCGACCAGCAAACCGTGAACCCTTGAAAAAAAAAAAAAAAAAGGAACTGGAAGTGTAGAGCGAGCGTCCATTTCTTACGTAAGGCCGTTCCAGGGGAGCGCAAAGCGGTCATCTTGTCGCGCTGTTACGTGGGCGAGAAGGTCAAAGTCCGAAAAATGGCGTTACGTAAGTAGCGGCCGCCCCCAAAACCTTGAAAACCGAGCAGGGAAAATCTTGTACTTAACCCTTAACAGCCCAGAGTATTTGGAGTGGAACCGCTCGATCTCTAGATTTCCCGTTCCTTAAGGTGTGATATGTAAAATTGATTTTTTTTTTCATTTTTTCCAGTGCCTGTCCGGGAGCAGCTTCATCTGCAGTTGGCATTACCGAGGGACCGTCCGCTATTCCGCCGAACTAATAAGTACATCTTTGAGTCGGAAAAGGGGAAGGAGTCCAGTGGGATTTTGATAAACCCGCATGAGGGTCTCGGACCTTCAGGAGGTTAGTCTGTTGTAATCAGAGGATCTTTCTTAGCGGGAAGGTTTTGTTTTTTTAAAGCTATTTAACAGTTTTATGAATTTATTAATTACTGGTTTTTGTGAATATTATTCGTAACAACACAATTATTCGTAACAACACACTTTGCACAGTCGACAGCGGAAGTCATTATATGGATTCCGTTTACGAGAAGCGAGGAACTTTTCGTCGGGGATGTATTAAAAGAGTGTTGATCGAGAAGTTTCAATTAAGACAGATATTAGCCTTGTTGCAAGAATGACCAGTACCCATATTTTTGCATAATTAAGAAAACTTTTACTCTAAACCATATAACCCAGATTTACATGCTGTGAGGTATAAATAATGTGAGGTTAACGCTTCTCTTACTAGAATTTTGCGTTAACCGGCCTCGCTTTTGAACGTCTTTTTTCGTGTTTCCCGGCAGCAATGTTCTAATACACAACTTTCAGGTCATTAAATTATTTTTAAAAAGAGTGACCACTATGAACTATGCTCACATTTTGATGGAATTTTGGTCGGGTGATTCATCACGTAGTACAGCTGGGTCATTCCACGCCAACTCACCAGGCAGTTGCAACAACCCCCTCCGATTTCACTCGTATGTTGCTTAAATGACTTCTTTTGATGAAAAATGAAGGCATGCCTAGTCGTTTTGCGATACAATAAAACCTTGCACCTCCGCGAACAAGGTCGAATTTTACGCAACAAATTCATTTTTTCCGACCTTTTGTCCGTTTTTCGATAATATCTCCGAAGTTTTTGAAACGATTTGGCTCCTTTAGGTAGCATTGTGTTCAAGACATTCCAACGAACAATTCCCCTTTTTTAAAAATCAAATATATTGTGTTTAAACGATTTTACGACGAAAAACGTCCGAAAATGATAAATTTGACATAAATTGCCAATTGTATCTCCGATTTTCACGTTCGAGGTCGGAAAATGTTCCAGAAGGTCCCTGAATCAACGCCCAATATTCGTGGTTTTGCCCCTTTTTAGTTTCGCCAAATTAGAGGCCATAGTTTGCATTACAACACGCAAGATGTTTGATTTTCGGCAAGTTTCAATGAGATTTCCAAACAGCTAACATGGAACCCTCCCAGTTGTAAAACCCAGATTTGCACCAAACTTATAGGAGTGATGATTTTTGCTTAAATAATATTTGGTGCCTATTTTACGGGCCATAAATGAAAACTACCCCCTGCAGCCACTCCAAAGTTGGAGGTAACAAAAATCGTAGTCGGATAACTCATCAAATTTATATCGAATGACCCTAAAGCGCATCTCTTCAAGCCATTTTGACAATTGCAAAAAAAAAAACTACCAGTACTGTATGTTGGTGATACAAATCGGTGTCCTTTCATGACGTTGCAATGTTTAGCAAAGATTGTGCCCCTACTTATCCATTTGGTCATCCCTGAAGCCAAAGATACAAAACATGTTCAGAAAAAATCGTAGAACACGTCAAACCGATTTCAGAAATACTGGAGCGTCTAAAATTGTACTAAAATTAAACCATTTATGTCCGTAGGCACAAGGATGCACGATTTTTTTCCCCACCGCTGCGTGACCTTATCTACCTGCGAGTTTGGGGATCATTCTCAATTCATTTCATGGACTGTTGGACCATCGATTAATTTTTCACCTCCAACTTTGGGGTTGGCTGAAGGGGGTAGTTTTCAGTTATGGCTCGTAAAATAGGCATCAAAAATCATTGTGGAGGGTGTACTGTAACTCCTATATGATTGGTGCAAATCTGGGTTTTACACCTGGGAGGTTTCCGTGTTAGCTGTTTGGAAATCTCTTTGAAACCTGCCGTAAATCACACATCTTGCGTGTTGTAATGTAAACTATGGCCTCTAATTTAGCGTAACCAAACAGGGGCAAAACCACGCATATTAGGCGTTGTTCCAGGGACCTTTTGGAACATTTTCAGACCTCGAACGTGAAAATCGGAGATACAGTTTGCAAGTTATGTCAAATTTATCATTTTTGGACGTTTTTCGTCGTAAAATCGGTAAAACACAAGATATTTGATTTTTTTTTAGAAAATTGAATTGTTCGTTGGAATGTCCTGAACACAATGCAACCTGAAGGAGCAAAATCGGCTCAGAAACTTCGGAGATATTATTAAAAAACGGAGAAAAAGTCGGAAAATCGATTTTTTGCGTAAAGTTTGACCTAGTTCGCGGGGGTGCAAGGCTTTTTTTTATCGCAAAGCGTCTTGCCATGCCTTCTTTTTTCATCAAAAGAAGTCATTTAAGCTACATACGAGTGAAATCGGAGGGGGTCGTTGCAACCGCCGGGTGAGTTGGCGTGGAATGACCCAGCTATCAAACCAAAACAGCTTTAGCTGTGGATTGAGAACGTTTGCACGAGCAGCGTTGTCTAGCGGTAAGCTCCGCTTGTTTTTGTGGGAAGTTTGTCTTGAATTTTGAATTGTTGCAGTAAAAGACGGCGAAGTTTTCATCGTGAAGGGGAAATACAGTTACCATCATTATATGCAGGATCGAATGGACGATAACGGATGGGGTTGTGCTTATAGATCGCTACAAACTGTCGTGTCCTGGTTCAGGTCAGTATTTTTATTTTACAAAGGTTACCTTTCTGTTAACCCCACCCATTTATTCCGACCGCCAAGTTTTTCATTTTCGCGGGAATTTTCATAATTTGTCTGCGAGTTTTTTTCCAATGGATGAATCTTCATCCAAGCTGACATGATGGGAGCCATAACTTAACGTACTACCGCCCAGCGATGCCGTTCGGAAACAGAAAAAAATATTTTAGAGGATCTCTTAAGTTCAGTATGGTTACACTTTAATAAACATCACTCTGGAAATTTGAAATTTGATAATTTAGGCATTTTCCAAAGCTTAATATTGCGTATTTTCATGGATTTTGTTCTTCAATTTCTCTTGAGGTGAATTTCACTACAAATACTTTGGGGTTTTGTGTGTTAAGCAAGTACAAAAACCTAAACCCACATTATCTCTTTAGGTACTGAAGGTATAAACTTGCGCCATGCAACAATTATCTAAAAGATGCGTAAATTAGCTTCTGAACTGAGCTTTGTATCTGCAGGAGTTTGAATGATGTGTTAGAAGTATCAAAAATCGCGAAATCTGGCAGTATAAGTACCAGTGTTGTCAGATTTCACGACTCCGTCATTTTCAAACCCTGTTAACTTTTAAACCTGTAAAGATAACCAATACCACTTTTCGATTTTTCAGCTTGAGAGCGATCTAGAACACATCCGACATGCCAGGTTATCTCCATTGGTTCTCAAGTCAATCGCAATTAACCGATTTTAGCCCACTGGGCTGCTATCGACACATCAAAAATATCAACGTTTGTGCAATCTCTCAAAAATCACTTATTTAAAAAAAAAGTTAACTTTAAATTAGCCTAAATAAAAAATTTGATCATTTCAAAATCACCATTTTGCAAAATTTTGACCCAAAGCGTTTTGATTATTCCCTTAAATTATTTTTTTTCAAACTTAATCTTGGCACAAATCGGTTAAGGCGTACAAACTCGTGAAATCTGGGAACTCTAGAAAACTGTCTTTGAATAATGGAGTTTTTTGTTTCCGCAGGCACCAGGGTTTTACCGACGTTCCAGTGCCTTCCCATAAAGAGATCCAGCAGTGCCTTGTCGATATTGGCGACAAGCAGCCGGCCTTCGTTGGTTCGCGCCAGTGGATCGGTTCAACAGAAATCAGTTTTGTTCTCACCACTCTTTTGGGGATTCAGTCGCGCATTTTGAACGCCAGCAACGGCGCGGAGGTGGGCGCACTAGCGCCTGAGCTAGCCTTACATTTCCAGCGTTTCGGGACACCCATTATGATCGGTAAGTTGTTTCCTTTTTTTTCGGTTAACTGTTGAGACGAACAATGCGGACGATGGGGTTGGAGAAACGCTCAAAATGATGGAGGTGCCGCACCCGAAATCTAACCTCTCAAAACTTCGGTAGAGTTCGTGGAATAATCTGTGTTTTCATTGTAAATTTGAAAGGTGGAACTACTAAGTACCATTTGTGTTCCAACTTCCGCCGCTTATCTGAGCGTTGCGATCACATAACCTAACCAAGGTTCATCTAACCCAACGGTCCCCTAGCCCGATGCCTCTTACTCCTCGGTTACGTGAACTTTCGCCGGAAAGTAAACGACATCAACTTTGGAAGCGGAAGCGAGGCACAGGGTTTCTGGCAACCCTTGAATCCTCGAAAACCTGGGTGAAGCCTTTGATGAGGAAAGAGCTTTGCATTGTCTGAAATACCCTTGAAAAATCGACCGATTTCTTTTACCGAAAAATTGTTCCGCGCTCCGAAATTTGGTTCAAAATTTGGTTAAAATCGCTTTTCAAAAAAGGAAAACACTCGGAAAAGGGAAAAATTACCCTTGGAAACTTTTCAATAAGCTTTGAATTGCTGATCGAAAATTCACCAGACACCCTGTTGTTACTCAACCTGGGTCAACGTACCTTAGCGGTTGTGGTCAATGATTTTCGTAATGTATTGAAAAATCAAATGAGGAAGGAACACAAAAATCGACGTCGCAAGGAAACATATTGTCGTCTAATTTGTGTTGGTGATTTTTTTTCAGGAGGTGGAGTTCTTGCTCATACTATTCTTGGAGTGGATTACAATCGCATCACTGGCGAGGTCAAGTTCCTCATTCTCGACCCGCATTATACGGGAGCTGACGACCTGACCATCGTCCAGAGCAAAGGCTGGTGTGGCTGGAAGGATGTATCATTTTGGTCCAAGACGGCCTTCTATAATTTGTGTCTGCCCTACCCACCTTTGGGTAGCATCTAAATCCTGAAATTGGATTGTGAATTACATCAACTTCAGCTAATTTGTAAATTGAAGCAATTTTATAACAGAGCAAAATATATTGGTGTGGTGGTGTTATAGCAAATGGTTAAGTCGGGTATTTTAAAGATATTGACTGAAAAAGAGGATAACTTATTGATATTGGTAGAGTTTGTTTCATCAAACTATGGAACAGATTGTGTATTTCTTATGTAAAATATATTTTATTTGCGGAAAGAGGTATCCAGACTTTTTGATATGCTTCGTTTCTTCCTGCACGGAGCGCAACGGGTTCGTATTACAGTCAGCTTTTTATTATTAGCGACTGATTTTAACAAAATGTGGGACACAAGAGGTAACAATGCAATCCTCGAAACTTACAATGTAGCTTTCACATGTAAAGGCGTATATATATATGCTAGGCCGAAGAACATGTTGAATTGAAGAACAGTTGGGGCCGTCTTCCGTGAAAAGAGGACTACAAGAGAGGGTTTGGCTTCTAACAACGCTCCCATGAACTCCTTCCTCGGTGAGCCATAGCTGTTGTAGAAAGATGCCTTTAGACATTGTAGAAAACAAAACTTGCAAGTATAGATCGAAAATGAAATTTCATCAGGCAGATCCATGCAAAGCAGAGATTGTGGCGCTCCCCACTAGATGGTGCCCAAGCAGAAACCAATCTATCGTAGCAGGCACTTGCTAGTCGGTAATTCAATATTATTAGTGTATTCAATAGAAGTGATAAGATAGATATAATAAATTATAATTAAATCGAATATCCATGGCACATCCACGCACTTCATACATGCGAAATTCTTTGTAAACAACATTTGATTATTGTATAGGATTATTTACCACCCATTTGAACTAAAATTGGATCATAAACAAAAATTTGGCTGGCGACGACATCCGGTCGCACAGCGGTTTTACCTTTTTAGGTCAAGAAATACCTGCGTGTGACCGGATGTCGTCGCTAGCCAAATTTTTATTTATGATCCAATTTTGGTTCAAATGGGTGGTAAATAATCCTCACATTATGACCTT
>Ga0058701_10002454_pt1 | contig 14068 bp, 12 predicted proteins | sample AgamicOrMae_FD_97039 | JGI IMG/M metagenome (GOLD analysis project Ga0058701, IMG submission 97039) | Agave microbial communities from Guanajuato, Mexico - Or.Ma.e | ecosystem: Host-associated > Plants > Phyllosphere > Phylloplane/Leaf | place: Guanajuato, Mexico | collected 2012-06-04 | reverse complement strand
ATAATACAATGACTAGGCCAAAAAGCACTTTTTTAAAATACGGTATTTTGACGTTGAATCGGACACTGTTCGTCGAAATACCATTTTTTTAATTCAGTTCTCAATTCCAATAATTCAATTATTAATGGTGTGTTCTTCTGTTGCTTTTCAAAACTTTGCCCTTAAAATTCAATACAGGATTTGAGAAGGATCGATTTCCAGACGATAAATTTTACTCTATAGAAGAAACCAGACAAAATGTCACAATTCGGAGCATTTAAATAATCAAATGCATTTTGAAAACCAATTTCAGGTTTTGACATTGGAAGGCAAAATCCAAAGAAGGTCAAATTCCTCGCAATTGTACAAACACTTTCGGAGGCTTTACATCCAATCCGGTTTATAATCCATAAAGGAAAGGAAGCACAAAAATAACTTGTCAGATTTGTAACATTCTAGTATTTTATTGAAATTCCAACTACAAAATTTAAAAACAATAAAAGTTCTCCTTTTTACAGATGATCAAAAAATTTACAGCCAACGGTTTTCATTGGAGGTATTCCGTTCTATGCGAGCTGTCTTCGATAAATCCTCATACCATTAAATCCTGTGATATTGCTAACAAGTGGTCTAAGTTACTTACTCTATTTTTTGATAAGGGCAAGATGGTCATAATTTAACAACACGTAAAGCTATTTATTGATTTCCTGCAAAATTATTCCTAAAAATATCCAGTCTTAAATCTGGCATCAAAATTTGTTCAGCACGTAGAAAAAGATAAAAATACTAAAAGCGCACCTAAGCTTCAGAGTTTAAAAACTATCTATAAATACATAAATAAACGATTATAAAATCAATCATATGGCCGCAATATCACGTCATGTCCAATTTCCCTCTTATAAACTAGAAAAGGCGAAAGGTAACTCAACAGTTACCATACTGTACAGTACGTCGATCTTGCGACGCAGCGGTCCATTGCTGCAAGGCCTCGTCAGATATCGTTTATGATGACTCACAGCGATGCTAAACTGAGCTAATCAAAGGTACTTCGATGGTTCACAACTCTAGGCAGAATCTTTAACTCGGCATAAACCGTCACTTCCAAAAGCTGTCTGCAAAATCAAAAACCTCAAACCAAGGTTTGTCAAAACAAAACTCCGCCATCTTCGAATGCACACCGCCGGTGACCACACATATTTGTTCATTTTTCATGTCCCACTGAGCTTATAGACGTCTATATTTCGTTTTCTTGCAAAGAAGATTTCATCTAAATGTTTATACAAGCACGTTATTTTAGAAAAACACGAATTTAAACTTATCACTTAATAATTTAGGTTAAGTTAAGCTAGAGGAGTTGAAATATGAACTATCACTTCGATGGATTTTCCACTCCTGCGATGCACCCTTATGACACAGGAGACGTTGCAGCAGTCAAGATAGCGAGAACGGTTTTCCCAACTCAATCGTTCAAAGGCCAAGTCGTCGTCACTTCCTCAATTCCACAATAAATAATAATATTTCATTTAGGTTGGCGTTTTGTTCATCCGCGGTGCGGTCTACTGTTGAAGGGGGGCCGCCTCGTGGGGGGTCCCGCCGTGGCCATGGGCCCCGCCTCCTCGATCTCCGCCGCCGTGGCCGGCGTGGGCCTCACCACCGACCCGTAGAACATCGTCAGGTTCGTGGGGTTGTCCCGAATGAGGAACAGGAAGGGACGGTTCAAACGGATCACCTGGTTCGACCCGTCCCTGCTAATAGTCGTCGCTGTCCCTGCCGCTGCCACTGTCCCCGTTTCCGTCACTTCGACGTCAACCTAAAGGAAAACAATATTAGAAACTTGACCTGACAATAAGAGCCTGAGAGTGATTGGGTAAACGCAGTGGGACCAGCGTACCTTATGCAGGATATCCGCAGCGTACAGCCGGTCAAGATACATATCCGGATAGTTCCCTCGAGACATAAGCAACATCTGCTTCGGATCGAACGTCGGGTGGCCTCCGCGAGAAGGCTGTTGCTTCCACGCCGGGGGCGGACTCGAGGGCGCGCTGGTCGTCGTCGGGGGCGCGGCCCCGCCATGGCCGGCGCCGGGGGCGCTGTGAGGTGCGCCGGCGCGGCCGGCGCCGCCCTCCGGGGCGCTCTCGGCCGCCTCCTTCGGGACCGCCTCCGGCGGGGGCGCTGGGGGGCAGTGGCCGTTCACCGTCGGCGCCCGACCCTCGCTGATGAGCGTCAGGTTGGCCTTGACCGGGTCGAAGAGCGTGAAGACGCCTAGGGCCTCGAGCGCGCTGCGCAGGCTGATGGTCTGCGAGAGCTTCATCCGGGGCATGGACACGATCGTGGGCACGACCTTGGCCGTCGAGATCATGTCGTTGAGGCGCTCGGGCGTGAGGCGGCGCTCCAGGTCGCGCAGCGCCACCACGCCCGGCTGGTCGGGCAGGATCAGGTACATCGACACGGTGCGCCCCTTGTACGGAATCTCCACCATGCGGCACCCCAGCACCTTGTCCGCGTAGTATTTTGTGTCCAGACTGTTGGTCATCATGTTCACAGGGTACGCGTCCACGTAAGTGTTGTTGATCATCCTCATGCTTATAAAGAACTGCCGCCTACAAACATCATTCAAATACAACCGTTATTTTCCACCGGAAATTTCCAAAAATGCGGATTTTTTTAAAATGTTGCAGTAATGGGTGTAACGTCTCAAACAGTGTTTCTATGGGGAGGCTGTCCCACGAAATACTCACACTGCAGTGACGTCTGATGGGAACGGAGTTTCCCATTCGCCGTTGAAATAGAGGGCGCTGGCGATTAGAACCCGTGTGTCAGGTGGCGGTGCTTGCACAAGCATGTTCTTGATTCGTCCCCGAGTCTGGGTATCAAACCACCTGGAGCACACAACAACCGCACGTAAAGCGATGTCAAGCCAACCGGTTGTATTCTCATGTTCAACCCTGTTATGGAATGTTTCTTCTAAATTGGCAAGGCCCGCTTGACACAAAATGAAACTCTTTCAATAAAGCAGCTAAAGATAAAATAAAAATCAAACCGTTAAGTAAAACTGCGTCAATTCATCGAAAAACGGTTTCGGAAACCGACGCAATTATCGTTTGAAAACGAAGCTAAAATTGTTTAAAAAAAATAAAACCACGTATAAATTACATTATTAAAAATGCTCTCCGATCGTTTTCCATGTACCAGCGGACCGATTAAGGAAAAAAGTTACCTAAATAAAACACGAGCGATATGGTAGGCAACCCACCCGACACGCCAGCACCGCGATTGCCTACCCGCGTTTCCAACTCACGCGTTAATGCTGTCTTTCGTTTGTTGCGGCTGTCTGTAGAAATCGCTCCGGTGAACCTCGCTTCGGAAATACCGCGCGATCTTTTCGAATCTCTCAAAAATGCAGAAATCTCTTTGGACGAACAGGCCATTGGCGAACACCACTTGGTTCCCGCCTTGGATGTTCTGGCGCGAGTTGATCACCGTCTGACGGCGTTCTAGCTGCCCAAGGAAACGGCCGAACTCCTGCAACACGCCCGTTTATCGACGACGTCATTTAAAGGTAGGTAAGTAAACGGCCGTCGAGCAAGGCATATTCTAAAGTACCTTCCCGAACTCGTACCTCATACATGACATCGCGCACTTCAGGCCGCAGGTCCAGGCCGGCGGCGAGGCCCAAAACATGCGCGAGCTCCGAGAAGGTCTCACCGTCGGAGCCGACCAGCACCATGGCCAGCGCTGCGGCCACGTTCACGGGCGAGAACACAATGTTCCCCGGCTCCTGGTAGCCGGCGGTGGTCTGCGTTATCGCCACGCTCAGGTTCTGCGCCAGGACGGCGATGCCGTGGGTGATGTTGGCGTCGATGCTCTCCTGGCACAGCGCCGACTTGATGTCGTCGCAAGGGAAGCTGGTGTCCGGGGCGCCGTTCCTGGGGGGGCTCATCGCGGGGGCCTGCGGCGCCGGCGCCGGCGCCGCCGTCGACGTGGGGGCCATCTGCTTCGCCGGGCTGCTCGCCGGGGCAGCTTGAGTATTCATCATCGAGCCACTGGCTTGTTGGTATTGGTACTGGTTATTACTACCGTAGTATGAGGGCTGGTAAGTCTGTTGATTGAGGTGCTGTACATTTTGATATTGGTTTGTAGGTGGCGCCTGTAATAAGGATCCAGCGTTAGATTGTAGTAAATTTTGTAAGAAATGTGTGGAAGAACGCTCGTCGCACCTGTGCGTCATTTTGCTCGTTCAAGTCGGTGCTTTGCGCCTTGTGCTGCCACGTCGTCTGCTGCGGCGGTTGCGGCTGCGGCTGCGTTTGAGGTTGCGGTTGCGGTTGCTGGCGCGTCTGCCGCGCCGCGGCCAAATCCTTGGCGCGGACCTTTTGGTACTGAGTGGGCGGCGTCTGCGGACATGCCCCCGCGAGTAGGCAACACGACGCCACGACGAGAGGAAGGAGGCATCGTGCCACTGCACACACAACACAACTTCACGAGGTGTCCTCTCCAGTCCTTGGCAACACGAAATATATTGGTATCAAACTAAAGAATCAGAGTGTCTCTGGGATTCAGTAAAAATTCACTGAATTTCTAATTGAATATTTCGCTTAATTTTTTCCTGTAAAGCTGCATTAACTTTGTTGAATTTCCCTCAATATACTTGAAAAAATTCACTGATTTTTTTAGGAGGTGCTATATTGACTAAAATTTAGTGAATTTTCGCTGAATCTCAGAGACTCTCACCGATTGAAATTTAGAGTGCAGTTAAAGGGTTTTCCTTAAAGCTGACTCTCAGATACGGAACGGAACGCTAAAAATGATTTCTAAAAACATACCGCAGAAACGAATTTTTAAAGTTAAAACTGTATACTTTCCGCAAAATCGTTATGTCCTACGTTTTACAATTTTAAAGTCATCTTTCCAAACACTTTTAAAAGGATTTTCGTCATTTGCATACGATGCATATTGAGGGAATCGCATATCAGTAGGGATAGGATATCGGTTTTGTTTTGCGTTACGTGGCGTGACTTTCTTCCACGAGGAATTTCATAAAATCGCCACTTGCCGGGAATCCCCGAACAGATAAAGGATCTTTCTTCCACTGCATGTGATCAACCGCAGGGGCATTTCGGTCGCTGAGCGGACATTGGCTGAGGCGACAACGACTTCGTCTTAAGGAAGATATTCACATTGAACCACCACGAGTTTGAACTAAAAGTACTTTAAGTTTGGGAGGTGGGTTTCCCCACCTTTATCTTGGGTCGCTAGCCGAGCGGAGAGGCAGCGGAGCGAGGCACAGGCACCGCGTGCGACCTTACAGTCGCCAAATAATCCTAATGTGCCCCAATCCAACCCGCCCAGAAGAAACGGTATCTGGCGGAGCGAAGTTACCAGTTGGTTTATACATGACCTAATCTCGTCACAAACGGGTGCGTTGTAAGAAAAGCTTCACTAAAAGCCTACAATATTTAAAAGATTTGTGCAAACATCCGTGGGAAAAGCCCACGACTACTAGAGCTTATGTCTAAGCGGACAATCGCTTCACAAGTGATCCGATCTAATAGACTAACGGCTCAATCGGTCCCAATAGCGTTGCTTCAAAATTTTGCACTTCTATCCAAAGAAAAAGAAACGACTACCGGAGTTAAATAAGATCTGTAGCAGAAAGACAATATTAAAGAATTGCGTCAGAGAAATATTAGTGGGAATTTTCGGAATTTCCCCCTTAAATGTCTTAATACAGATATTTGTGTATAAATGAAATTTGACGCTTTAGGGAAAATACAAGTTGTTCTTTGCGTTAATTTACGCGGAAAATCTGAAGGAACTGCCGAGAAATTTCTGTTTGTCGAAAATTTGTAAAGGCTTGAAAAGAGTCCAATAGGTTTGAACGGGTGAGCACTCACACTTAATTTTCTAGTTTGAATACGCGCTTTTAAGTGGCAACACTGTGAAGTGAAATCGTAGACGTAAGAGTTTGTTGGGCATACTCTCTTTTGGTTGATTAGAGCTATACATTCGAACATAAAGCATACTACAAGGGTCTACATGTCATTGACGCCCCGAAATATCCGAAATAATGCCTCAAACGGTTTTCGGAAAAATTGACAAAAACTGTTTTTGAGCGCTGTAAATCAAATAATGGACTTATTCGCCTGCGTCAGCCTGTGTTTTCTATTTGTTCTTTAAAACTTGGTTAAGGGTCTTTCCGTTGTTTACGGAAACAAGGTCTCTGTCTGCGAGCTTTTCCTTCATCAAAGCGTGGAATACGGCAAAAACTCCAGTCCGTTTTATCTGGCTTGATAACAAAAAGACGAGAAAACAAAAAAAGAGTAAGAAATCCGTGTGGAAAACACACGAGCCACGAGCACAAGGTCGTTGTTTGCTTTGGAGACGGCCCAGCCGCCTTTGCTCTGCACAACTAACACAATATTTGCAATTATTTCGAACCGGAAATCGTCTACCATAAAATTTGATCACTTTGATGCTGTTTCAAAGTTTGCCACGTAGAGCTCACGCATCGCCCGATTTTCCGTACGTTTAGGCCGCGGGAATTTTTCGAAATTTTGTTTTCGAAACGTCTTATGGTTTGAAAATCTGATGTTTTTAGATGCATTGAAATTTTATCTTATAGGCTATGAAACGCTTCAAAGGTTTGTTGGGAAGGCTATTGGGTTCAGATTTCGTGAATGGTAATTTTAAAAAGATGTATATTTTAATGCCAGGGAAATGATACAATGAAATTATTTTGATATTTTCCTTTTTTTTAAGCTTGAATGTTCGATGTCTGGTATTTCAAAACGGATTAATTTCTCGTTCGAGGCAAAGTCCAGGCGGAAAATTTCCTCAATATACACTACCGAATTCAAGATTTTTCTCTGAAATTTAGTGAGACGATATTTCGGCGTTGATTAAATTCTTGGTTTGGTATAGTGAGATTGCCGTCAATTAGTTCATCAATCACCACATTCACAAAGATGGATCATTCTAAGAGTTTTTGACACGCACAATATCCTAACTGCGTCAAACGGACATTACAAATGGATAGCTTTGAAAAAAATCTGATATCATGGATACCTTCATACAAGCAGAATACCTTATTTAACGACTCAAGAAGAATTTAAAAAAAATACCTCAAAGAAGCAAAGTGTGTTCAGAAACGTGACTTCAAAGAAAAGGAATGAAGCAGTAATTGATTTTGATTGAACGTTTGGTAAATCCAACCGCCTTGTTTAACAATTCATTCTGCGTTCTTAACCCCGACAAGATGATGCACACCTCCATTACTTTTATATCCTTGTACAGTTATTTAACACGCCTACTCTATGCTTTTCCAAATCTTTATGAACTTCAATTAGTAATTTAAAATGTCCATATTTCATCATTGGTATTTACCTATTTTTAAGCAGAGTCCCGATCATCTCACAGGTTCGACATGATCAGGTAAACTTCGGTGACATTAGAATACGTTAGTTTATCGACGCCGCGTTGTGCGTACGAGAGATTCACTAATACGCTAGCTTGAGAAAAGTGAAATTACGCAAGCTTGGCTGAGGCTAGCTACAGTTACGTTAAGCACCTTTAGGTTAGAGCAGTTTAGCTTCTCGGAATTCCATTCATTAGTTCGTAGCATATCGACTATCGATCTTATCTCGAACCAAAACAAAGCGCAATATCGACTGTTCAACTTCTTGCTAATAGTTTTCAACACTACTTCACCAAACACGATCTCAACAAAACATTCAAGTTCATTTATGACTTCCTAAGGAAAAACAAAATAATTAAACCCGCAAAACCGGCCGAGGTATTCGCACACGATCCCCCCCCCCCAATACATACGACCGTCTCTGTTTTGCTGGGAGGGGGAGGGGAGGGGCAAAGGCACAGGTTAAGGCAGGCAGCCATCTGATAGCGTGGTGCAGCGTGTTAAAGGGCCTTTTCACCACTGCCCTATATTTCAGAACCAAAACAAGCAGCCCATTTAGCTGCGCTTGGCTTTCAACTTACTGTTAACATGATTGCGAAAAAGTGACCCTTAATCGTTATCTTAAAAGCGAGGCATTCGTCTAAAAATAAACGTATTCGCTGAAACACTACTTCATGAAAACAGTTAAAAGAGATACAAAACTAGTGTCGCACTTCTACAAATAAAAAAGGCAATAATGCTGTTTAACTTCATGTTTGTATTTAACATGTTTTTCGAGGCAGACCTATGAATAGACAACGGCGAACTACTTAGTTTGATGGGTCTGTCTCGAAAACAAACTAAAAAGCTCGCCTACCTTCACACTAACCAATTAGCATTGGCAAAAACATATTTTTAAAAGATCTCGAATAAGTTTTTAAGATGACCTTTTAACATCACCGACAATCCTTTGTCGGGTCCTTTTTTCGAATGGCCCGTTGCCATCTATATCGGAAAAAGTACATACATGTTTACTCTGAAACCCGACGGGGTATTTTAAGTTTTTAACTTCAATGTTTAATTTGTTTGATAGGTTTAACTATGAATCTTGCCTCAACACGCGCCGCAACCACGTATTCTGAATCGGCGCGTAAAGGGGAAATAAACTTACTGTTTCGATAAGTGTTTGAATCCGGTTAGTGGAAAGTAAATCACTCACTCACACACATACGCACACACACTACACTAGTTGGCAAACACGAGTCAGTGCAACACGAAAGCCATCTCGGCATCCACTGTCCCTGTCCCACTCGACTCCGCTCGCAGCCGGCCCGCTCTTCCGCACAAACTACACTGCAAATACAGTAGGCTGGGGCCAGCTGGCCGCCAGCTAGCCGCCAGCTGGCCGCCGGCGCTCAGCCAGGTCTTGAGGCGGCCGGCCAGACGAGCAGCCAGCCCATGTGTCGCTCCGACAATTTTCTTCTTATCCTTTAGCTTCTTCGCGATATTGAAGAGCCAGAGCCAGCGAGCAGGAGAGAGACAGGCGTGCGTGAGCTGGTGGACTGACCTTAGTGAACAGAACGTGCAAAAGAGACAAACACACACATGACGTCACAAACTTACGATGCTTAATGAGCGCGGAACGGGAAAAATGGACGAGTAAAGAGATGCTCGCAAAAACATTGGATCTGTTTTCGACGCGCTGTAGTGTGGGCAAAAGCCGACGAGTGACTCACGGCAGCTCTGCATTGCAGGAACTTCACTTGAATGATTGAAGTCTCGCTCTTAATGGGACAACCTCACAAGAGACGAAATAGAGAACATGCCGCGAGGTGACGTGGCATTAGCCTGTTCGTACTACAGGGTGACTTCAACGCAAGGATAGAGTGCTACGGAACTCACCCCCCATTGGGCGGTGGAGCTAGAAATAAAGCATGGAAATTGAGGGAGTAAAAAAAGGGTAGCGGGATGCAAGAGAGGGGTAAGAGACTTTGAAATGGGGGTAAAATATAAAGATGGGGAGGAAGGTGTTAATGACATTGAAACGGTATAGGGTTGGTAAGCGATCGAAATGGAGGTGAGGAGGTCTGCGATGGGGGGGGGTGAAAACGGAGGGGAAACGGAGGGAGTTATAAGGAGGGTTATAGGGGGGCTGTAAGAGGACCTACGAATAGATTCCGTTTCCAATCCACAACAAGGAACTGTTACATTTTGCTTTTTAATGGATATAAATCAGGTTCCGCTAAAAAGGAAAAGTGTGAAAAGACGTCAATTGTTCCCAGTTTTAATTAAAGCATCATGGCTAACCCAATGACAACGGAAATACCGAATCGGACGTGCAAGCGGTGTTTCCCCTCCCGGTGGGATTTTCCGCCTGTGATACCTTCGAGCTGAGCGGAGCGACAGCGGAGCAAGGCACAAGTATCTAAACTGAAGTTGATATCAATCTTCACAGAAACTTATCTTACGATAGAAATATCGTTGGAAATGGAACCTTTTATGGTGTGGGTCTTCAAGTTGTATCAAAATACCACACCCTTGTTGAATTTTAACGTTTTGGTTGTATGACTGTGGATCAGTGTAAGATTGCTAAAAATGATGAAGCGGTCATTTCGGCTGGTTCCACGTTGCTAGTAAATCGCTGGCAGTGTTGGCCTTTGCGAAGTGACGTCATCTCTCGGAATTCCCACGACTTATTTATGCGTTTCGCCGCCGCCGCCGCACCCGCTGCGCTCACTAAAATTGGCCGCGCCGGTCATCACTATCACCTTTGATAAGTCCACACCGAACATCACTCGCCATTTTAGGTTTTTAAGTATTCGCCTGTCAATTTTTGAGGTGGCAACTTTTCATGAAATTATGATTGTCAACCGTTGGCCCCCGTGACTTTTCGCTCCATTCTTCTAGGTAACGAAAAGTGGATCACAACAGGTGGAAAATCCAACCTAAAAACATTGTTCATGATACGGGATTTTTCCTTGTGAGCGCTATTCCCCAGACGGAAATGTATTCTACGCTGAAAGTGGTCATGAGAATGCGCGGCCTTGATTTGGATAAAAACCATATAAAGATACACGCATCGCGGGCTTGGTGAAAGGGGGTGGAGGAGTCATGGGGGTGGTGGAGGGAAGGGGGAGGGGGAGGGTCATCGATTATTCAGATCGCGCTAATCGAGATCATGGTCATACGATCAGTTACCTGTGATCACCGGATCAGCGAACACCCCCAGTGCGTGAGCAGGCGCAACCGCAGGCGCAACCGCAGGCGCAACCGCAGGCGCAACCGCAGGCCCATGAGCCAGTGCAATGTTCCAGAGGATAAGATTTTTCGGAGACCCCTCTTTGGTTCTGAATGACGAGTCTATGCGAAACCCCGGCGGGCCGTTGCGTCGCTTTCACGATGCTTTAGGCCAACCGATCAGCAAAAGCGGGTAGGTCAAAAAAAGGGATCAACTCAAACCGGGATTTTAGTAAAGAAGTCACTCATCAAAATATACGCTCAATCGAAAGAACGCTTAAAATTAGACACACTTTCACTAAATTATTATTTTTTTATTTTTTTAACGTAAATCTAGACGAGGTTCAATCATTCAAATTTGCTTGATCTCAATTTTATATTCATAAAATAGGGAGTGTCTACTGACCGTAAAACTGGCTCAACGCTATTAAGACCAAAGGTTTATCGAAACCACGCTAAAACTATTTTCTTATTTTACTACTTCTTTATATTATTCTTTAGTTTAAAAAAAATAATTTAAATAATTGTACATATCTTTAATTTCTTTACTTTTTTGAATGTTCATTTGAATTTGGGTGTTTGGCTTTTCAACGAGACTAATTGGATTTAAACTTGTTAAGGTTAACGAAATTGGCGAAGAATACGGAAAAACGGGTGGGTAGAAGATGGCTGGGCTTGAAAACGAGCGCCTTGCCCGGCTGGCTGCTCCTCTCAGCGAGGAGGATGAGGCTGGAATTCAGAGACTACTTCGAAAGAAGTTCCATTCACGGGCTGCGATACATAGCGGATCCGGGCCGCCATTGGGTTGAACGGTAAGCCAATACAAAGAAATTATTAAGGAACACACTCTTGCTTTTAAGAGAGATGCGTTTTCTTTTGTGATCTTAACCTAAGTGAATGGATTTTTCGGCATGGATATCCCAACGGACACTTCAACCCCGTTTGAAAAATTTAAGGGACTCGCAGTAGAAAGAGCTTGTAAATCTTTCCTGGTTCAGATAACTTGTTGGTGCGCTGTAAGTCGGATTTGGCGAGTGGATTTGGGAAAATGTGCGGACTGCGTTTAGGTTATTCTGGTTGTTGGTGTGCTCGGCGTCGTTCTACGGCACGTACCTCCTGCTGTGGGCTTCGTGGATGGCCTTCCAGAACAACGCCGTGAGCTTCGTCACCGAGACGGCCTACCTCGACTGGAACACCACCTTCCCCGCCGTCTCCATCTGCGAGACGGAAAGCCCCGACAAGCTCTACGACAGCGCGGCCAAGTAATTCACATTCACTTAACGCCTTCCGTTCCGTTTCATGAATAATCCCGATTTGACAAACCCTTCGTAAACGATTTTAAAAAGACACTTTTCTGACGAGCTTGACCATAACATGTCGCTGGGAAAAACCGCTGATAGTAAATCACCAGACAATTCGTGCTCAAAAACAGCTTCAAATGTTCCTTTAACGAGAAGTACGCAAAAAAAGTTAAGCTGAAATTTTTGTGAATTTTAGAATTAATTGAAAGTTTGTTTTGCAAATAATGCAAGGACGTATTTTGAATGAAAACCCGTAAATTTAGTTTTCGAGATGTTTTACAGTTCACACATTACACCCCGGAAGTTTCACAGTTTATTCGTTTATCGATGCCCCTTTCCGAACGTTTACCGGTAAACTCCTTAATACATGTTTTGATACCAAATTATTTTCACCCAGAATTTTTTAATATTTTTGCAAGGTCGTGGCAATCCGCCCGTCGGCGCAAATACCATGTGAGTTGCGAGCCCCTGAGGATTTTCTGAAAAGACGATACAACCTGCTCGACATGAGTGCCATGCGTGTTGCCCACTACGGGCTGGATTCCTGGCTTTTCAGCCTGTAGCGGCCAACACGCGTGGCACTCGTGTCGAGCAGGTTGTATCGTCATTTCAGAAAATCCTCAGGGGCTCGCAACTCACATGGTACATGGAGACTTGAACGCACGTAATGCATTTTATCAAATGGGAAGTGACTTGAGCGCACGGAACCCAACCTAATACATTTCATATGGGGCAAGTGGGCGAATAGCCACTTCGTTTTTGTAAATATTTGCCTCCAAAAAGTGCCCAAAATTAGATAATTGAAATTTTATAAGGTCTGTTCTTCACTTTTCCAATTTGCAGAATACATTGAGCACATCGCTGCATTAGCAGAAAGAAAGTTGACAAGCAGTCAGAATCGCTTTCAAGTCCCGCTCGTTTTCCAATTTTAGCGACGTCTTCGCCTCCAAAACAGAACAAGAATTATCATCTTGGCCCAATTCCAGCTGAGAACCTTGTCCAAAACGCAAAATCGCCAGCGAAAGTGTTTATCACGTCCAGTTTGGCCACATTTCGCGATCTTCTGAAATGTTACCGAGTTTACTCGATAATGAAAACAGGTAACCTTGCATATATATTTGGGATCGCACCCAAGTTTAACCAATCGCGGGTCCTCTAAGGTTATCTAAACTATTTACAAGTTAACCACGTTTAAATTGGATTCGCGAAATCTGGCAACACTCAATCGCATATCAGCTGTCGATTCGCGAACTCTTTGACACAAAATTGGAATCTACTGTACTAACTTAGCAGTCTAAAAAAATAAAAGAAATATAAATCAAAATCTCTAAGAGATATCACTCAAAATAGTATACTGGGTGTTAGATGGCAATAAGCTTCAGATGGGGGAATCAATGATTACTGCCCATTTGCAACCAACGATCCCTCACTAAACAAAGAATTAGCAATTTTGTAAAAGGAAAAAAAAAAGAATTTTTTCCTTTGTTACTTTGGTAGAAACATAAAATATTTTGCTTTACTCCTTTAATCCCGCCTTGAAATGTCTTTTTTGACATCCCGAGGAGACTATTCTCGTATGCGAATGTGTGAAGCTAAAAGTTTTTATGTTACACATGCGAAATCGAAAAACCGCATTTATAAAGAATTACGTCTTCTCTACTCTTAGGGCAACTTCAGAAAGCAATCAATTTTTGTTATTTAGAGTTTTCGGGAAGGACCGCAACCGCAACTTGGACTTCTTCCTGCGGGACATCGTCTTCTTCGACGGGACTTGCCGCTCATGCAGCACGCAGTGCGGCGTCCTCATGAACTGTCCTGAGGACCTGGACGACATCATCGAAAAGGTCAGCTGCATCTTACGGTAAAAACGGTCCATATTCTAGCTCAACTACCCGTCGCTCTTTTGAGCGTTTTTAGGGACATGCATTTTACTTTCCCGATAGGGAAAGTAATGTCACGGAGCAAAAAATCGATTTCGAGATTTTGACGGATCTTTACGTTTTGAGGTCCCAGGAGTCCGAAAAAGTGGATTTTAAAAATGTCCGTCTGTCTGTATGCCTGTCTGTCTGTCCTCTGTGGAGGTCATAGTGAGGACACTATTGTCACGATCAATCTGAAATTCGGGATGTGGACTCAAAATGTGAATATCTCCAGCCGTTTT
>Ga0058701_10002453_pt1 | contig 14069 bp, 5 predicted proteins | sample AgamicOrMae_FD_97039 | JGI IMG/M metagenome (GOLD analysis project Ga0058701, IMG submission 97039) | Agave microbial communities from Guanajuato, Mexico - Or.Ma.e | ecosystem: Host-associated > Plants > Phyllosphere > Phylloplane/Leaf | place: Guanajuato, Mexico | collected 2012-06-04 | reverse complement strand
AGCATTGTCACAATTTAAAAATATCACCCCTCTGGAAACCTGAAATTTAATAATTCAGGTACTTTCAAAGCTTAAAATTTCGTATTTTAACGGAAAAAATCCTTTCAATTTCTCTTAAGGTAAATTTACTACAAATACTTTGGGCTGTTATGAGTTAAGATTGCAAGCAGTCTAAAATGCAAGCACAGCGCAGTACATCAGCACGCGAGAGAACAGTTATCGCTCCGTTTGCCGGATAAAATTTTAGGAATGAACGGAAAGCCCGGGGCAGTGATTCACAGGTCCACATAATCATCACCGCAGAGTCCACAGATCAATGATGAATTCTGAATTACGTCAGACTCATGTTCAGTCCCGTTTCCGAGGAAGTCGGTTTAGCACCGGCAAGACGAACAGGCAGACGGACAGACCGGGCGATCAACATCAAAACCATTTATTAAAGTTCCGAATGCCATTAACCTCGTTACCTATAACCAACGGAGAAATTTGATCACATTTTTAGCCGACGAAAGTGGTCCAATCTTCAGATTGCCGGCTTAAGTTACATCCATTGTTAATTTGAAAGGTGGAACATTCCACCTTTTTTGTTCGACCTTTTAGCATCGAGCTAATCGACCCTATGAAAAAAGGGACATCTTGTTGCGAATCATTTCTAAGAGGAGGCACGCGATCTAACCTAGCTTAACTTAGGCTGCTGTATCTGTGATTCTCGTGATATAATGAAAGGTCGCTGAAAAAGATTGGATTACTGAGGTGGTTTAACCTTTTTTAACTTCTCTTTGAATTCCATACCATAGTTTGATGTAGAGGCGAAACAACGGTATAAAATAATCATTACCTTTATAGTAATAAAAGTATGTTAGTAATGCGTTAATGTGTCATAAACGTGTCATTAAAGCTGAATGGCATTAGTACACTATGGTTGTTAATAAAGGATAATATTGTTGGTGCGTAATAGAGAAGTATAACAGCGTATAATGCACATAAATTTGTGGTGCTATAGTGCCTGATATGGAAGGCGCCTGCATTACAGTAGCGCCATTACGAAATAAGGAAGAATTGCGTGATAAAGGCATTAGTAAAAATGCCTTCCTGCTCGCCTTTGCAAGCAAACATCGTTTGCGAATAAAACACACAACACTTAATTTGTGCGACAGCACAATGTTATGCGTGTCTCTTGCAGCCATGCTTCGAGTTGGTCCCACTTTCAGACACCGTTCACAGGGCAACTCGATTCGTACTCCAACTGCAAACTAGAAGTAAAGTAGCAATCAAAGCAACAGTTCTTGTCAAACTAACCAAGTAAGTCTTGCCGCGAGTTTGCTTTGGCTTATAAACACGCCGCCAGCGAAATTAAACATGACACTTTTGTTTTTACGACAATTTTATTGGCATCGACAAGCTTGTCAACATGTGTTTGAATAGCGTAGGGAGCGTAAATCGAGACTTGCACTGTGATTCTTTTAAGTTTGCATTACCTCCTGCATTCAGCTGGTGTTGGACATATCATACTGTTATAGCGAAAGAGAACCATAGAGGATAGGACTACCAAATTTACGGTTGCCGATCAAATCAATTAAAAAAAGTCCGTGACAAGGTTTTTTTTTCAGGTCTATTTATATTTTCGGGTTTACTAAAAATCCTACAGAACCATTTCTTCCATGGGAGGATGAATTTATTTCATGACTCTGTCTACAAGAGTGTAGATCGCACTTTATTCGGCGAAAATCGCGTTTTTCATTCGCATTTTTGGGGCGTTCAAACAAATTATGAAGCAACCGGCGACGTTTTTATTCTTTTTTAGTTTCCCTCGATCAATTCCAATTGTAATAACCTGAAAATTCAAACATAAATTTTTGGTCAAAAATTGCAAAAAAAAAAAAGCTAGGGTTACCCCTATGATTTTTTTCAATTTTCGACCAAAAATTTATTTTCGAATTTTCAGGTTATTAAGATTGGAATTCATCGAAGGAAACTAAAAAAGAATAAAAACGTCGCCGGTTGCTTCATAATTTGATCGAACGCCCCGGAAATGCGAATGAAAAACGCGATTTTCGCCGAATGAGCTGAGCGAGCTGTCGGGTCGGAACTCTGCCATCTTCCAGGATGAACATAGTGAATCATATACGCACTAAACAGCTGTCTAAAAAGATGATACTCGTTTCATAACTTACGAATGGGCTGAAAGAGAGCTACCCTGTAATCTGTATAGCTATTCAGAGGTTTATCGCTAAAAAGGCACTTTTTAGGTACCGTAGCCACAAGCTTGTTTTCGGAAGGTTAAACTGGTATGGACTTTATACATTAACCGGCATAATATTTTCAAAGACGGGTCTTGCAGTAATTATAATTACTAACAGAAAGCACGCGTCAAGCTCTTATTCCACTTGATTAAAATTGAAAAAAAAATAAACGGTGGACCATGAAGAGGTTGGGAAACGAAATCTGTGAAATTTCGAGCACGGGATCGGTAAAAGCTCCAAATTGTTTGTCCTAGTGAGAGATCCTATTTTGGAGTGGCCTGAATTCCTGGACGGACGGTCAGAGCTCCACTTAAGAGATTTTCCGGAAGCCGAAGGTCGCCGACATTTATGGTACACGAAGAGGTTTTGCACGTGTGTAAAAGTTGGACTTTATTGGAGTATTTCTCGAAAGAAGGCATACTTAGTCCAATTAGTCGACGGAGTCGACCGTTTTGACGTCTCTTCGAAGTTTCCGGGTCGAGGTTTACTTCATTGGGGCCTAACGGTTTTTCCTTTTCCACATCAAAAAATTCTCATCCGCACTCTCTTAATTCCTGTACGTGTTTTGGGTCTGCGGCTACAAGGAGAGAAACAGCCGTGGCAGCTCACGCGTTGATATAGTACGTACAAATAATTTTAGCGGACATTGCTAACGTTGTAGCTGCTAAAATATTAGCAATGTCTGCGAAACAGACGAATTAGCTCAATTTGCGAAATCGGGAATCGAACCTGGAGCCTCAGGTTTACGCGTTGACGCTGACACTCTAGCGACCCGCCGCGCGGCAACGGTCCCATTACAACATTTTTATCGGTGCACGCACTTCGCTCCTCGATCCAAAAGCGTTTGGCGAGAAAAACCCGACAAAGATATAATCAAAGTAAACCAGAGCGCGTGTAGATCTTAATTTACGAGATCAGTGTGACGAGCGTATTTTTCACTTCTTTCTACCAAGGCTACGACCTTATTCCGTAGGCTTAGTACTTTCGAGGGAATCCATAAAATATTTATCGTCCTCACTCTGAAGATACGGATCACAATCTTGCTCGATACTTCATTATTCATTTTATACAAATATAGAAAAAAGGGTAGCTGTCATAAGCGCCAAAAACAACAAGCGCCAATCCGAAACCGCCATAAGAGAAAAGTCGCAAACGCCAAAGGTCTTAACCGCAATACTAACCTTACCTAACTTAACTTAACCTAACTTAACCTAACCTAGCCTAACCTAACTTAACCTAACCTAGCCTAACCTAACTTGACCTTACCTAACCTATGCGAACTTTGGCGTTTGCGATTTTTCTCGTTTGGCGGTTACGGACTAGCGCTTGCGGCGTTGGCGCTTGTGTTTTTTGGCGCTATCGAATGCCCCCCATAAAAATCACGATATGGGCAACGATTTATAAGGTTCTTGCAGACACACTAGTGTATCTAGCAAGTCTGTTGGTCGCCACTTTCTCTGGGACAAATCCTTTCTTTTAGCTGCCACTGGGTCATAGTTAGGCTAAGCGCCTTGGGGAATCGCTGGCCGCGGGGGGGGAGGGGGGTCGCGGGGGGAGCGTGTCCTTGACCCCCACCGCGCCGCGCGCCATTCACTATTTCGGGAAACATGTTTCGACTTAATCAGAAGGCGCACACATGCTGAGCATGTATCCGAAAGCATGTCGCCTTCCCAGCCTCCCAGCTACCGGATTTACAGTAGGAAAAGCGAGAATTACATCTGCCCTAACTCTCGCCAGGAGCAGCCAAACATTGCGCTCACAATCCAATAAATTCTACAATAAAATTACATCTGCCAAAATTCTCCTGAGCAGGAATCCCACATACAATGTATCAAATCACGGATCAACGACTTCTCGTTGACTTCTGACCATAAGAAAAGAAATGGTTTAAAAATTTAGGAAAAAATACTATCTTCGTTTCCGGAATAACCTAGCTCTAGTTTACCAAAAAACTACTGCTTTCCATTCCCGGAAAAGAAAATTCGTACAATAGATCTGTACGGGGAGGAAAATTCCACTTTACATCTGGGCAATAAAGCACAAAAATCTTTTAATGTAAGAGTCTTGCTCGCTCTCAATGCAAGACATAAAATTACCATGGCGTTTATTTATAGGGTAATTAAATACAGGATACAAAATGTAATCGTGATGCTATTTCGCTTTCACTCGTCCTTTTTCTAAGGGCAGTTATAGTTCGGACAGGTTGTGATATCACCGATATCAAAGAGCATACGCAACCTTTTTTCTTTTTTTGCAATCTAATCCTTTTGTTTGTGTAAGACCGAACCTGATGGTTCGTTTACATAAAGCCATAGCAATATTTCACTATCATCCTGATATGTATAACTGCTTGTGTAGCTACAACAACGTCTATTAATGCTTATGTACCTGCGGTAAACCCGTCTATACTCCCAGCAAATTTTTACGTGTTGACGAGCACATCTTCCACATTCGTGCATTCGAAATGAAAGCACCACCCGAACTTTGCCTAACCAAGAATTTGAGCAATTTCAAATAAATGTCATTTCGCGAAATCGTAAGTTGAAAATAAGAAGCTACTTCCTCGAAAATAAAACATTTCAGGTCACCGGTAAAATATTCAACCACTCCTAAAAAGATTTGTAACGACGTAAGACATTTTTTTTTCTCAATTCCAAAAAATGATTTCTTCTCGTTTACCTAATTGAGGACCTTTTGAAAGCAAATATTTTTGAAAGGATTCAAAAGAAGGGGGAAATAGGAAGCAAGTATAAAGGGGGGGAGGAGGCTGGGTCGGGGTCAAGGGACAAATTTGGTGTCAGCAGCATGGGATGGGATGGGGTCAGCATTGCCAACGCGACACATTGACCCCCATTCATTGGACCCCCCCTCCCCCCGCGTATTAGACAATGCTCAAACCTTTAGACATGACCTGCTTTCCAGGCTGTGCGGACGACGATAAGTAATCGAATTTTTGCGAATGGAGGTCCCATTCAGCAACGTACCAGACAATGAAGATATTTGAGTAGTCCATCTACAAGAAAAAAACTTCACGCAAACCGCATAAACGCACAATGTTACAAGGATATTACAGGATCTTAAGAGTAGTTATAAGAAGAAAATGGGATTACAACTCGCAGTTATTACTGTTTTTGAATCGTACTCGTAGTGACGAAAGTTTTTCTTGATGATTTTCCACATACGAGCTTTTAAGACATAAACAACACCAGAGACTGAAATCTCACCAAAAGGGGATTTTACCCACCCAGCCTACAAAAAAAGGTTATTAGTTCTTATGCGCCATTCATAAGCTGAAATTTTTTTGTATACCAACTGTTAAAAGGTGCCTTCCCACCAAAAACAAACCAGCGTCCGAAAAAAAAGGTAAAAAATCCATTAAGTGTGGAGTTTTTACGAAGTTGTCGGGGTCTAGAGGTCTGGACTGATCCCGTTATCTGTTCTTAATGACCAGCCGAAGGCGTGCGGGCGGTCCACAGGCGGTCCGGCAGATTTCCTAGCAGTTCTAGTTTCCATGGCCTTCACCCTGCCAGCTATTATCTGCGCACATTCCTAGGCGGCCCGGCCCAGCTCGGCCCGGCCTGGCGCACCGCCGCGTGGCGACGCTAGTCCAAACTCCAACATCTATTCGACATCTATTCGCACTAGGCGCTCCGCTGCGTACTGCGGCTGCCACGGCGACGGAAGGACTTTCGGATATCGCCCGTGTCCAGCGGACACTCGCCTATCCGACAATCTATGTAGGTTACTCAGCAAACGAAAACTACAGCTGACGTGATATCAAAACGTGCGCTTCCGACCACAAGTATACAGGCCTATCTTCTGGATAGTCCTAACCATGCCTAAGAATTTTACACTTTGATATTTACAACGATATTAACCCCCTACCGCCCAGCGATGCCGTTCGGAAACAGAAAAAAATATTTTAGAGGATCTTTTCATTTCGGTATTGTCACAATTCAAAAAATATCACCCCCTAGAAACCTGAACTTTAATTATTCTGGCATTTTCCAAAGCTTAAAATTGCGTATTTTAATGGAAAAAATCCTTTCAATTTCTCTTATGCTAAATTTAACCCCAAATACTTTGGGCTGTTATGGGTTATTAATGCATTCGAAAACGCATATTTCGCTAGTTGGAAAATGACTAACAATTGTGTGTAATGCCTCTCAAAAGATATGTCGTTTTTTTGTTTTGTTTTTTTTTTCTTATCTGCCGCATAAAAAAATCATCGAGGGTATCACACAGCTATTTGTGGACGGCATCGTTGTGGGTAATAACGGGGTGATCCTAAGGGTAGATGTCTTATTAGCTAAGTTTAAAACCAGCCATGGATTCAAAGTTCCATGAATTTCCATATCAATAACGAGTTCCAGTAGATCCCTTTCCTTTTGATATAACTGTAGAACGGTTTATCTCGAAATGTTCAAATACAAAAGGGGTAAACCGCTACCGAAAAAAAATTCATGTCTCTAAATTTTAAAACACGCATTTTCAACTTCGTGTTTTTCTGGAAGAGTGCAAGTTATTCACAGACGATCTATTTGGAGTGAGCGGCAAAGTAAGGCGAGGCCCGATATGAGGTAGCAGCGAAAGTGAGGTTATGTCGCCCGTGGAAGTTTCACTGACAAATGAAAGGACAGTTCCGCGGTTCTTTTGTCGTCCGCTAGCTGTTTTATCGCTTCAGTAAATTAGTTGGCGGCGAAGAGGCGACACTGCACTGCGGGCAGGCGCAGCGCGTCGCGGCCGCGGCGGGACACCAGCGAGCGGGCGGGCCGGACCCCACACCACTGTTTATTCGCCCCACGAACCTCGTTATTCGCACGGCCACGCGGAATCGTCTTTTCTGCCTACCAGATTATCCACAGCCGTGCAGCTATTTGCCACACTGGGCTACCTGCTCGTGTGTCGCAGTTTTACTTGAGGTTAGACTAGATTATCTTGCGGCTGTAGTGTATTGGTTGGGTCCACACAGAGAATTGAAACGCGGTGGCATTGTAAAGGACACCGTCGTACCAAACACCAGACCATTCAAACGTCGTTACTTCCTTTTTTTTCGTTCAGCTGATTTTGAACCTTCTACCATACGTTGATAAGGGCCTCTCTGAAGGCTATTTATAACTAGTTTCATGACACAATTCTAAAGAATTTATTGGATACTGTAAAGATCTCAAAGACGTTAAGAGAAACTTGGATGAAATAAGGACCAACAAACAAGCAACTTATCGTAAGAAGCTCATTATAATTTCGAGGTAGAATGCTCTTAAGCCAGTTTTGTCGTTAAGTACAAACTTCCTCGACGCTTTATTTACGAACTTGGAAATATTTCGTCGAGAGACGCTCGGGAGACTTCGACGCACGGCTTTCCGTACCGATCATCTCTATGATAAACAATTGACAGCTTGCAAAAATCTACCCCCAGAATAAGTAAAAGAAATCAACATGCTTTCGAAAAAAGTTTAGTGGAGTCCTCGCTAAAATCGACGTCTTTTTTCTTAGTGCTCTCTAAATTAGAATCAGAGAGTGTCTCTGAGATTCAGTAAATTTTCCACTGAATCTCAGAGACACTGATTCAAATTTAGAGTGTGTTTTTCACGGAAAAGATTGCAAAGTGTAGATGTCTAGGGTGGTATGAGGTTGAGGCTTCGCGACCACTAACAAACAGAACACGATTCAATAGACCGCTGCTCTTTTTTGCATGGAAGTTGAGGAAGAAAACCAAATATGGCGGCAGTGCAGCTTCAAGCCAGAGCATGGCAACATGCCATGCTCTAGCTCGTAGAACGTAGCCGTCGTGTTATATGGGGTCAACGTGACCGAGGTACCCTATGCGTGGCTAGCCAGGCCCTACATCTGGGTCAGCGCTGCCAACCTCACGCCAATTCCGATTTGATCGCTAAAATAAAATCATAGAAATCGCCTTCGATATATGTCCTCACGAAACTGGTAAAACTCGATAAAAATTGGTCAAGTACCCCATTAAAAAAATGGACGTTAAGAAAAAAACTTTGTAGTCCAAAATTTTAATGCCAATTCCGACGAAGTTATTCAAAACTTGGGATAGAAAACGTGCAAGTTCGACAGAGAAAGATATAGGTCGCAGAAATCGGGTACTTAAGGTATGAATTCCGTGAATGGCTTATAGATCCTTTGTGTTGGGTAGAAAGTACCACAGGCGCGATGAATACGGTCCCTATCCTTGTCGTTAAAAATTGGGTCACTATGAAATAGGGTGACAATGGGAGCTGATGGGCTTGCCTCTTAATTAACCTGCGAAACATACAAAGCCCGCTTGTGCCCTTACTCAACTCGAGCCTAGACTTACTGTGTAAACTCTCCCGGAAAATCTCCACCTTTCGTCCACGTGCCGAAGATTAAACAATTCCGTACACCGGCTGAGTTTTCTCCGTTCAAGGTCGGTGAACTCTCAAAAGATTGCATTTTCGGCCGCTTCAGGTAAAGAGAGGAGGTGTAACTAAAGCGATTACTAGCAAGCAAATAAACCGATATATATGACCTTGTACATTGAAAAGCGAGATGAAGAGACCGTATCACCATAGGCATCGTTTAAATAAACGCTCAATTCTAAGAAAATGAATAAAAATATGAAAAAAATGACAAAAGGGGGGGGGGGGAACTTGGAGGTAAATTAGTTTGGCAAAAAATGTTACGCTTGAATTTTTTACATTTGCACTGTGTCACCTATCATATTTTCACACGCAAAATAACAGCAGGAGTGTTTTTTTTTTGTTTTTTTCAGTGAGATCCTTTACTTGCACGGTTAACTCCTTCAAGAATCCAGTTAGGCAAAGACAAGGTTACTCTGTTGTCTGCAACCTTATAATGTATGTGCCGTAAAGAAACCTGAGTCATGTTTCGGTGATGAGTTCCTGGGTCCAACGGCGTTCCACGAAAACAGGGAGCTACGAGTGAACCAATTAGACCTTCGGGAAAACCGTAAAACGCTTTCGCGGACATTTCCTGCGTCGTATTGGCAGCCTGCAAACATCATTTTCATGACATACAACTCCTCCAAACCGCTCCAATGCACCGAAATTCTGCGTTCAAAAACTACACCAGCCCAAAAGATGTTCCACGCACCTAACCAAAGAGATTTACCTCATGACAGTAGATCTCATGGCTTTCAACGCTTGTCTATTTTGTCATTACGTATGACACTAAAGCTATTATACGTTATGGCATTAAAATTTCTGACTAATGCATTCTAGGACTATTTTCCCTTAGGCTAATTCAGAGTACGACGAATAGTCGATTTGTTTCAGCTATTGTTTGTTACAATACGCTAGCTAGTAGCTACTACATGACTATTGCAGCGATTTGGCTGATAATTACGGCTATGCACGATTATTATCGGGTATTGCGCAACTTTTTAGTCTTTTATGGCGCCGCTATGATTGCGTCACGGCGAAGCGGCGAGTGTGCGCTGTATGGCGCGAGCTGCCCCTCGATTTTGTTTTGAGGCGCGGCATTGGAGCCTAGCGCGCTATGCTTGCAACGCCCGCCGCTGCGAATAAACAAAACTGTTGCCATCGCAGCCCAAAAAGAAACAAAGCCAAGTCCGGCCAGAGACGAGGCTTTTATTGTTATTCTCATCATGATAAAGTTTAAAACTGCTGCCGTTGTTAATCGACAAAAAGTTTGCACAAATTTAGTAGCAGTTGGCGATTCAAGATGTCCTTGTACAACGTCTGCAATTTTAGTGTAGTGTCGTGTTCCCTAATCAGATCCTATAAAGTGTACTATACGCCGCCAAACCTTAAGCCTGTCATTTTTAGGTGCTCGCCCTTTGCTGCTGAAAAAGAACAAAAGTCTTGTTGCGGCTTATCTGGATGGCGCACAATCTATTTGTTAGGTCGGCCAAGTGGCGACCGACGACAGTACATTTACGCTCCTTGTCTCATTATTGTGGGGCTTACAGAGACCTTTGCTGTTCCACCATCTTGTGCAATTATCGACACGTTTATCGTCTGGTATTATTGCATACACTTGAGATACCTAACTGTCGGTACCCCATGGATACTTCCGACCTGACCGACCACAGCTTACAAGCACCGACCTCTGTCTGCTAAGGCCGAACTTGTTTACTGTATATTTAGGGGTTGGTATGTCAACAAGTACCGACCTGTTTTTAAATGCGGGTATTACATCTTCCGTCGCAGAGCAGAACTGGCAAAGTTACGCATAGGGCAACGTTGACAGATCTCGTCGTTCACAAGGTCAGAAAATAGGGCCAAATTTTAAAGATAAGGTATTACACGGAGAAAACAGCGTTAGTTATATGTTTACTAAAAATTCGTAAGGAAGCGACAATCAACTTGGCTAGAAAACGTTACCGGATCTGCCAGTAATCGTTACTGTGAAAAGTACAGTGTAACGGTAACGTTGGCAAACCTATTAGCGTTTACTAGCCATGGCTGTCGCACTTTTTAGTTATTTTTAGTAAACTTCACAAACCCATTTTTCTCAGTGTACAGGAGGAAATTTTTCGGTGAGATTATGGTCGCAATGATATAGGCAACTTACTCAGAAAATGGGACTTCTTGAAAGCGGGTCTCATGAGAATGTTGCGATTCTTGAAGTTCTTCATAACCTGCGAACAAGACAAAAATATGTCGAATGTAAAACAAGTTCCAAGACTTCATCAAAAGGTTTCTCATAAGGCTTGGTTTTCAAACGCGCGAAATTTCATTCCTTTTCCCAGTGACGTGCTTGGTGCCCCGCTCCACTCGGCGGGAAGTTCAAACAGGAAAATTCCACCACTCCAATTTACACATGACTCATAAGACCCGACTCCTTATCCGACCTTTTTCAATAACGTGCAAATTTCGGAACACTCCTGACTAGAGCCTTTCCAGAAAGGGCATACCTCCAGCTATTTCCAGCGCACAGGCATACGGCGAACTTCTTCAAACCTGATTAAAATTTTAATAGTATAAACGAGCTGCGGTAAAAAAAAAATCGACGGACGTAGGATAGAGTTCACGTTCGCTAAGAAAACGGTGCAATCGAAGGGAGAAAATCAGAAGTAAATTATTACACTCAGTGATAGGGCTTCCATTTTTCATTCTAGGATCTACCTTTCATGTGATAAGCGAAACGATATGCAATCACTTGGTAAGGAGAAGGTACGTAAAATCTTAACCCACTACCGCCCAGCGATGCATAGTTCGGTAACAGAAAAAAAATATTTTAGAGGATATTTTTAGTTCAGTATTGTCACAATTTAAAAAATATCACCCCTCTGGAAACCTAAAATTCAATAATTTTAGGCATTTCCCAAAGCTGAAAATTGCGCAATTTAATGAGAAAAATCCTTGGAATTTCTCTTAATCAGAATTTCAGTCCAAATACTTTGGGCTGTCATGGGTTCAGGCTCCGCTAATTGTAAGCCTGAGGCCGCTTACTTTTCGGCGCCAGTAAGTAGGCGGTTCGCTGGGTTTTGCGAGGGAAGGTGGCACACTAGAGGTTGGAAATTCCACCTCTGAAATTTACGGCGCAGCTAATGGCAGGAGCGGCAAAGTACAGTGCTGTGCATTCCGAAAGCTCCCGTTACGGTGTGCGTAACTGTCACCATCTCGTCTCCGTCGAAAACGGATCGCCAACTTGCTCTCATCACCACACACGAAATGTTATCTCACGACTAAACTAATTGGGAGTGACGGAGGTAGGTATGCTGCGGCCGGGATGATGGACCACGCCACGGGCGGATCACTGATGAGAAAAAGAAGAGACGAGAACAAAAACGCTCAAGCGTTCTGCACAAGTACCATAGAAGAAGAATAAATAAACAACACCTACCGCTACATTTCGAGAAAAAAGGAAAACACAGACGGACTTCCGCCGCTCTGAATTGCAATAAATACCCGAGCAAAGAAGTGGTGCTGAGTAACCTCTCATCATCACATACCTGAGCAACCAGAGCCATTCGCCCCCGCCGATGGCGCACAGCTCGAGCGACTTCTCAACAGATGACATCTGCGCATCTTCAGTCCGAAGACCAGAAACGCGACTTGAGTTTCGCCTATTCAGTTAAATCAGCCGGCTTTGGTCGTTGGTCCGATGCAGTGAGTGTCGGTTCAGACACCTGGAATGGCAGTCTGGCTTTAAAGGCCAGTTTCTAGTGCAAGATTAGGACTTCTTAGGTTTCAAGTTGCATGAGCTCTCTGCGCTCGTATCACCAGAGGCACTTCCATCCTCCCCATGAAGACAGGAATTTCCGATGTCCATTTTAGAGAGCAGCTCTCATTTTGATACAGCAGTAAAATACTCGTATTAGTACTGCGAACAAGCTGTCTGCTGGAGCGGAAGACATCTCTAGAATCATCTTGGGATCCTGGTCAGGTCTCACAACTCAAGAACACTCTAAATTTGAATCAGTGAGAGTGAGATTCAGTGATAATTCCCTGAATTTAATAAGCAGTCAATACAGCACCATTTTTTTTCAGTGGTGGTATATTGACAGATTCAGTGGATTTTCACTCTCACTGATTCAAATTTAGAGTGAACGAAAATGTATAAAGTAGCCTTCCGCCTCCTGAGCAAGACCCTGACATTCGTAAAGTCAAAGTCAGTTGGTCATTCCCAGGCAAGGGCAAATAGTTGGTCCATCTAGTTTTGATAGCACTTGCATCTTTGTCGTTAAATTTGCAACGGCTTTTTAATGAGGGCAGTTTAGTTCACATACGGATTACGTGGAGCAGATGACTTTCATTGCGTTAAAGATAACAGTTGTCGACTTGCGCGGATGTACTGACAACGCCGGGAATAGCAACAAGCTAGAGTTTCTAGTACAGACTGTATTAAAAAGTACAGCCGTGGTGATCAAGATTAAGCCAACGTGCTTTGAGGTACCCACCACACAACAAGGTCCTTTTTACACTGCTTTTAGGCTCACCTAAGCTAGGTTGATTTTCAAAAACTAGGACAACTTGAGTATATTTGAAGCGTTGAGATCAAATGATCAACGCGTGTAGGCTTCTAATGAACCCCTTTCCATCTGAACGGATTTCAAAAAGACATTACATATATTCGTGCAAGACAGTCTTGTGAGTCTTTTAAGTCGCTCAGTGGATACGATAAATGCTGGTATGCTTGCCCTTCTCATGTTCGCGATTCACCGTGCAAATTCGTATTGGAGTCAGACGAATCACCTTAGGTGATTATTCCATTCTGGAGGTGGTCTGTTTGGACGAATCCATGAGTGTTGATTTATCGCAAAACTTGTTGATAAGCATAGGAAATCTTTTTTCGCGCTTGCTTTGTTGGCGACTCCGCTATATATATCAAGTTTGACAGAGCTCTCTGCTTTTTTGATATGGCTATCCCGGAGGAGTGTCAAGTTGGCAATGTGAACAAGTCATCTGGCCATGACCATGGCCATGACCATGGCCATGACCATGGCCATGCGGGGACTGTGAGTGCTCGTGGCTACTCATGTCTTCGGGGCGGCTTCATTATGCCCATTCGGTTCGATCCATTAGCGGGCGAGAGCTCCTCTTCACACCCTTTTACTCTCTATGTGAGCCTAGGCTAACAGTAGATGAATTCCCTTTTTTTCTGCTCATGTTTCAAAGATGTTGAGATAGGGGGGCATTCGATAGCGCCAAAAACCGTAAGCGCCAACGCCGCAAGCGCCAGTCCGTAACCGTCAAAAGAGAAAAGTCGCAAACGCAAAAGGTCGTATAGGTTAGGTTAGGTCAAGTTAGGTTAAGTTAGGTTAGGCTAAGTTAGGTTAGGTTAAGTTAGGTTAGGTAAGGTTCGTATTGCGGTTAAGACCTTTGGCGTTTGCGACTTTTCTCGTTTGGCGGT
>Ga0058701_10002452_pt1 | contig 14071 bp, 4 predicted proteins | sample AgamicOrMae_FD_97039 | JGI IMG/M metagenome (GOLD analysis project Ga0058701, IMG submission 97039) | Agave microbial communities from Guanajuato, Mexico - Or.Ma.e | ecosystem: Host-associated > Plants > Phyllosphere > Phylloplane/Leaf | place: Guanajuato, Mexico | collected 2012-06-04 | reverse complement strand
ATATCTCAGGAGTGAGAAAAATTGAGCATTATTGGCTGTTAATTTTTAAAAAAGATAAAATTTATAGATTTTAAAAAATGCCAAAAAAGGGTCAAATCGTAGAGTAATAAGGCCAAAACCAGGCAGCCGGAAGCCGCAGAAAAATAGTAGCAAAACACAGAAGTATAAAATGAAGTGCAAAACTCGTCAAGCGACGTCACTCATATTAATAGAAGTCATTTTTCCGTCGGGCAGAGCCAAGCGGAGCGCTCGTCTGAACGTCGTTCGGGGTGACCGATGACACCGCGGAGATGAACCGGGAACTTCTCTCACTTCACCGACGAGCATCACCGTTCCGAGCGGCCGGAATAAAACGAATTTTTCCCGGCAAACACTCGTCTCGGTTTGACGTTCCCAATCCCTTCGCTCTCTCTTGCGGTTCCCCGCTAACGAGCATTCCTATTTATCAGCAACGATGACAAACATCTTCATTTAATCCGAAATCAGCGCATGGCTTTACTTTAGAGAGCTCTTCCCAGCGGGCGGAGGCGCCTCGGTAACCACCCGTGTCTTCATCTTAATAGTCTTCCTCGACTGAATGGATGAGCGCCTGCCAAAGTAAAGGTAGGCAACACGCGTGGCATCTGTGCGTCGCGGTTGCCTACCCGCTCATTGGCGGGCGCTCTCTCTAGCTGATGGGATCTTGTGTTCCGACGCAGATGTCTATTAAGCGCTGTCAATGCTCTCGTCTCAACATGCCATTTAAGCTCATAATACACGATGTATGTTGAGTTTACGCATGAATGATATTCTTTGTATTAGGCGATTGCCCTGTTACTGAAAAAGTTTGCAAAAAAAAAAATGCTGCAAATGATCCAATATTGATTTCTTATCATTTGACACACAATCTTTTTTCCAAAGATATTTCCGGGAGTTTTAGCTTTGAATGTTGGAAAGTTGTCATTTTGTATTTATCGTTCGAGATGCTAATTTCATATAAATAAAAACTTAAAGCCTCAATCTCCTTAAACTTAATTTTAAAACTTTTTTTTTTCTTGTAGAAACTTCAAAACTATTGAGAAGAAATAGGGCCACAATATTAATTGGATCAATAAATATGCTGCATTTGCTTGAGCGCACTAACAATTAACAAAATAGAAGTGGTACAGAGAAATCTCGGTTATACGTCCAAGTCGGGACTAAAAAATTTGGACCTAGAACTGAGAGGGACGTACAAGTGAAAATAATCTTCCGTATAACGCTATGTAAAGTATTCTGGCTGAGACTATACCAATAGGACGTACAAACGAGTGGGACCTACAACTGAGAGACGTATAACTGAGACTACTTTACAAAAAATAAAAGAAAACACTGCCCGCGCAACTCACTCATTCGTTAAAATTTACTGCTTCTTTTTGTTTTTAATTCAGTTAGTAGCTGAACAAATAATTCTTTTTGGTTACGGTATGTGTATTTTGAACAAAAACGAGGCCTGACGTAGGCAAACAAAAATCTGGTTAACTAAAAGCCGCAACGTAATTTTACGACCCCTAATTTAACGCGATCATTTAACATAAACTTTTGGACGCTATGTAAAAACGAAGGTATCAGCGCATCTTACCAGCAGAAGAGCCAGGAAAACCCACCTGAAACAGAGGAAAATGCGGTCAGAAACGTTTAAAGAATGAATAAGCTATTAAGCTGAACGGTCAGTATCTCTAAGGATTTTCCTGCTGAAGTCTCCCGGCATTCAATAAACTCGTCCAAGAGGCATTGAAGTCGGGAAAAGTCTTTAAATAAAGAGCCCCCCGCCAAGCGGACGCACGCAGCCAAGCGTGCTGGGAATTGTCGTAGCTAGGTGGTGGCTGCAGTACGGCTCTTAATCGAGACGGCTTTAGGGTTAGATGCTATTACCAGTACCAAGTTGATACCGTCTTCTCGGAAGGGTGGTTGACCTGGGTTAGATTAATTAACTTTGAATACGTTGATCGAGGTTAGATTGAAGAAGGTTTGGTGCCTTGTGCCTTGGTTCACTATCACACTGCTCGGCGGAAAGATGCAGTGAGGGGTTATCAATGTCAAGTCAGTGTATACACGTAAGTCTGGATATACACGGAACTTCGGCTAATTTGACTAAGTGGGACTTAGTCGGACTTAGTAAGTTTTACGTTGGACTTAGGCGGACTTAGTCGGACTAATTTAGACTTAGCAAGACAAACTTGGATTGAACCGGAATAACTCAGACTTAGTCGGACTTAGTAGGACTAACGCGGACTTTGTCGGACTAACGCGGACTTAGTCGGATCAAGTCGGACTAACGCGGACTTAGTCGGATCAAGTCGGACTTAGTCGAACCAACGAATGGACTTAGACTTGCATGGAACGAGAGGAACTACCAACACTTCAGATAGAAAAAACCGCTCTTCCAAACGGACAGAGCGGATACCCAAACGGGCACCCTTCTTTCTTTTTGTGGGTAGACACTGGGTCTCGGGGCTCGAGATAAGCTGGGGATGCGAAGAGGGTAGCGTCAAACACATTCACTTTAGCAGGGCTTTCCCAGGCTTATGTTTGTGGTGCATATTGGCTAGGCCACAATGCCTTACTACGGGGTGGCACGGCGCGGTGGGCACCGTTCAGGGGCTTTTAAGCGCCCACTAATAACGTTAAAATTTTAATCGCGTCTCCCTCGCCTTCCCCTTTAGCGCCCAATTAACGAGCAGGTATTACCCAATATCGTCGCCTCCATACATCGGTTGACCACAAAACCCCTTTTGCGAGATGCGAAAGATGTTAAGAGGCTTACAAAGACGTTTTCTTTTTCTTTTCTTTTCCTTTTATTTGTTTCAACGTCGGCGGATTGGACAATGGCTTTTCATCTGCTTTTAAGATTATAGGTAAGGATAGGTTCGCGTTAGGTAAAGCTGGTGTAAGGCTGAGTAAAGTCTTGGTAAGTTAAGGCTATGTTAGATGCATTAGCTTAGGTAAGTTGAAGCTGCAGCTGTTCGACAACTTTCACGCCGGACAACTTCCCGCATATAAACTCAAAAACTGCCCACAAACGCAAGTTGCTTTTATCAAAGAACAAAAGAAAAGGAACTCCGCGACTCGCAATAAAAGAGTTAACAGAAAGCGTAGATTTGTATCCGCAGGAGCTTTATGCTTGCAGGAAACACACTCCACACGACATCATGTAACAGGTGCCCAACCAAATTAGCTCAGATATCATCAGCGATTTAAAGATACCCGCCCGAAATAAAAAAGACAACCAAGATTTAAACGTTTCGTTCCGATTTTTTGGCAACGTTCCACATTTCAAACGACGTTTAGCTTTTTACGTCAAGACCTCGATACTATGAAATAATCCTGTAAAAACCTGGACTCACCCTGTGAGAACCTGGCCTCACCCTGTAAAAGCTTAGCCTCCCTCTGCAAGAGCCTGACCTCATACTATGAAAACCTGACCTCAACCTGAGAGAAAACGGCCTCACCCTGTAAGAGCCTGGCCTTACCATGAGAACCTGTCCTCACCCTGTAAGAACCTGGCCTCACTCTACGCGATCTCGCTCCGGCGATCGGCCGAGCAGAAGAAGTAGACCATAGTTTGCGAACGAGCGGCGAGCCATTCCACCGAAGTGATCCCTTGAAATAGCAAGCAAATCGAGATCTTTTAGGGTGATGACGCGCTGCTAGTGATCCGTGCACTCGCTCCGCCCGGTCACTAAGCCAAAGAATTTTTACTTCAGAAATGATCCGAAAAGCCGGCCGCGGCCGGCCGGTCCGACGCTTCCATTAAACTGATTGGACAAGTTTTAAGTTGGGACAATATCGCCACGGTAAGTTTGGCCGTGACGCAAAATACGCCCGCCTCTTTGCGTGTTCCTCGAGGGACGTCCGCAAGCTATGTGACCCTTTACCCTTCTAAATAACCGACAATGCCTTCTTCGATAGGCAAAATATCATTAACAAACAACAAAATCCGTCTGGATTCGGTTCTCCGAAGAACTCCAATGAAACGATTTTTCGTGTACAAAAAGAAAATAATTGTTTTCGAGAGTTGAACGATTCTTTTCCTCAATGAACTTGCAAGCCGGAAAATATGTTTTAAGTGGGAAAAATAGCGAAATTCTTGCAAAATGTGCTAAGTGATGATCACTAATAAAAAATTTCTTCACTGCCAACCCCTTGTGACTAGAAAAGTGGAGTTCTTATTTCTTAAATACACGGCTCAGAATCTAATTTTGATCCACACTTAATAGCCTTAGTTCACAAAAAACTTTCTTTAATTACTATTATTAAATAAACATGCGGCCTCAAATTTAGATAAAATAAAAATGTAACCCCCAAATTTTATACATTTCAAGAAAATAGCGTCCTAAAGTGCATGGCCTACGAAAAAAATGAAGACGAAAAATTAAACGCCAACTTCCATATAAGCGTATTACCTTAGAAGACAATCGAAATTTCATCGAATTTGAAACTTTCCAAGAACCCTTTAGAAACTAACCTCTCAACCGAAGCATATAGCAAAAAACCTCCCGAGAGATTCTCGCATCTAAAAAGGAACCTAAAGGGGTTACGATAAGATTCGCCGTTGATCCCGTGACCTACCCTCACGCGCGAACTCGTGATCGACCACAGAACCGGTCACATGGTTTATGGACAGACCCCTGACAGCGCGGACCCTGACAGGACGGGCCAGAACGGTGCCGAGGAGACATGCCGACCGACCGAACGGCCTCTCTTCGCGTGAGCGTAAGTACACTCGTAAAATGGGACTTTTTCATTTATTTTTAAGGACGCTCCGCTGTCTACATACGCTCAGTCACAGGCAATCGTTTTAAGCTTTTAGCAGGGGTCACAACTGTGGCAACCTTTCTTTATTCCGGTCTTGAATTTTGTCAGGTTTCCGCTCGGAGCAAAAGGCGTGCGCCCATCCTAACAAGCAAATAAGAAACACTTGACGACCCTTCCTCAAACAAAAATATTGCGTTTAAAAAACAATTACGTTTCACCTTCTGAATCGTTCCCCTCAACATCGGAGAGCGTTTTACTTGTTATTTGAGGTAAAGAAAAACTGGGGGAAAACTGAAACCGATACGAACATACCTTCCATTACCATTAAACGGTTCATACGATAGGTCTTGTTAGGTTGTTAGGTAAAGTTACAACAGGTAAGGTAGATTACTGTTATAGGTTACGTCAATTTACGGTTAAGTGAGGCTAGGTTCAACCCAGAACAGCCCAAGTTATTTGGAAGGAAATTTCGCTTAAGAGAAATTGGAGGGATTTTTTCCATTAAAATAGGAAATTTTAAGCTTTGAAAAATGGTTAAATTATTTAAATTCAGGTTTCCAGAGGGGTGATATTTTTTAAATTAAGAAAATACTGGATTGAAGAGATCCTCAGAAATATTTTATTTCTGTTTCCGAACGGCATCGCTGGGCGGTAGTGGGATAATAAGATTACGTCCGGTTAAGATGGGAGGTCATATGAAGCAATGCTAAGTGAAGTTAGGTTATGTTCCATGTGGTTATTTTCGTCAGGTATCCCTCTCAGATCAATTCCGAGTTGGACTCCCCAACAGTCGGCGTCTTTTAAATACTTGATTTCCTCAAATATTAAGTACAATCGATTAGGGCGCGCCGCCTATCCGAATGCAAAGCTCAAGATTACGAGCAAAGATTAAAAAACAAATTGTCGAAACCTTGTCCCACTTTAAGTACCATATAAAGCAGTCGGACCATAAACGGCACGCGCTGCGGTTTTATTCACGACGTGGCAGAGCTACGGCCCTTTAAATGCTACTGACCGCCGGACCACGACTTAATTAACTCCCGATAGCGCAAACGGAAACACAAACTAAATTGCGTTCAATAAATCTCAAGAAAGGCCTTAGGGTACGCATTTCAACAAGTAATCCCCAAGCGTGCCGGTAGGGGACCCGGGACCATTCGCAAGAGATGTTTTGCGTTCTAGCTACGACTCGAGCATCATTTCTTAATTAAACGCCATTTTTTGTCCTAATCTCCGGTTTTATTTTAATTAAGTCCAGATTACATGGTGATAAATGGTTTTATCAACGCATTCGTCATCTTTCCGCGCGTACAGACGTCATATCAGCAAAGCCAGCCTCCCGCTTGCCGGAAACAAGATCGCTGAATGGTTCGTGACTTTTTAGAAAAAATGCGCGGTTAGCTCGAAAACCATGTGTGAGACAATAATTGTGTTATAGCTGTCGAGGTGTAAGCATTAACCCATAATTGTGTTATAGCTGCCGAGTCGTAAGCATCAACCCATAACAGCCCAAAAGTATTTGTAGTGAAATTTGGCTTAAGAGAAATTGGAAGGATTTTTTTCCACTAAAATACGCAATTTTAAGCTTTGGAAACTGCCTAAATTATTTCATTTCAGGTTTACAGAGGGGTGATATTTTTTAAACACTGACAATACTGAACTGAAAAAATCCTCTCAAAAATTTTTTCCTGTCTCCGATCAGCCTCGCTAGGCGGTAGTAGGTTAAGAAGAGTTTGATAGCTTCACTGTGAAGAATTAGATGGAAATCCAAGCACAATAGTGCTGCGAAATCACGGTTCTTCATAAACAAAACTCATAAAAATGCCTGGAATCAGCGTCATTTTTTTCTGGAAATCCTAGCACTTGTAACAAGAAATCCCAGCGAGGTACAAAAAAACTAAGCGGTGCTGAGATTTCCAGGAGCACTGGTACTTGGAATCACCGGTTCCTTATGGTTGCAAGTACTCTGCGGTGTAATCCAAAGAATTATTTTTACAGCGTTGTTCATCTATACCGATTTTAAGTATGCTGCTTCAATTTTTCGGATTCGGGGAATCTGGAAACTTTTTTTTGCCGCTAATATTCAAATTTTCCATCTTGACTTTTTCCTCCAGTTTCATTATCAAACGCCAATCGATCTTCATCTTATCTCATTTTCCCCATATTTAACGCAGCAACGCAAAGTATCAAGAAATACTATTTTACTTGTAGCGTGCGGATGGGAGTTCACAGGCTGCCCTTTTTTTTGAGTTGCGAGTGAAAATCAGCCGATCAGGACGAGATAAGTGTGCAATGACTTTTGACGCACGAAATGGTTAACTAGTAGACTGGTCCTCTGCAAGAGACAAAAGATTTTCAAAGTTCCAAACGTAATTAATGGACAAAACCTAATACGAAACATGAGTCGCCCGCCGCGCAAAACTTTTGATCATCTTGATGAGGTTAGCTGCAGGGCTGCAGAGCCGCAGGGTTGCCACAGAAATGCTTATTTTTAACTTTTTTGTAAAGTTTTCTCACTTTTTAGTATCGCTGCGCAGAGGCGTGCTGTACCGTGATGAGAGCGGTAAATTTTGGGCTGCCGTCTCTCTTGACTTGCTCTCAAACTGGAAGATTATTTTATTTGATTTATGTTTTCAGCCGCCTTTGAGCAAACCTTCCGGAAGAAATGTCAAATGAAAGATCAAGGCGTGGGACGCACCGACGTGTTACTCTTCGCTAAGTTGCGGACCCTAACTTTTCACTCTGGGTTTTTGAGGTCGAATGTTCCACCTCTTTAATCCGACCTTGTCCAAATTCATCACAGTGGCAGGAAGAAAACCGAAAGATAAACCTTCGTGAAGTTGCTTGTGCGTCGCTTCGATAGCTCTCCAACCTTGCTAAGATAAAAGAAGAGGGAGTAAACTGAAACTTTCAAAAGTTACAATGCTGACGTTACCGATTTACGTAACCATCGATAATGCTCATACTTCTAAAAATAATAATAAAAATAATATGAGCATTAAAACACGCTTTTATTAAAAAAATGTTTGATTTTAGCACAAGGATGCTTAAATCCAAAAAGCTTTATCAAAGAAAGCAGAAAAACATTCTTAAAAGTACCGTGATCTTTTCCTAAATCAAAACGCTTACAACGGGAGAATCTTTTCCGATTAAGAATAATTTTGTCTAATTAGGCGAATGTTGATTGAGATTTTTAATTCCACGCTCTTCACCCGATCGTCCTCTTATTAAGAGCCTTTCAATATTTTACAAGATTGAAATACGCTCAAACGTATAAAAAACTAATACGCCAATACCACTGTTGCGAGCATTGGAAACTGAACCCCAATAGTTGTACTCAATTTATTTATACCTTTAAGGTCTGTCATTTTTCAAAACTAAGAAATCTCGCTTTCAAAATTCCCAGCTTTCTCATATTTCTCACGACGACTTGGTATATATTTCCTTTTTTTTGAGCCTGCTCACAGTGGGAGTCGCAGACGCACCTGGCAGAGCGCTATGCTGCCGCCTCGACGCTTGCGAGCCGGGTTGCCTACCTTCCCGGCGCAGTTTCGCAACATTTCAGCGGAAGCCGAAGGTCCATCACTTCATATATTGTCCTTTCAAGATCGGGACTGTTCGGCCCCCCTCGGGTGTCTCCGGGTTCCCTTGCGTGTGGAGCGATTCAGCTGGGTGGTTGATGCGATGGTGGAATCACCTGTTTGCGATGTGTGCGTCTAATAGGATTAGACTGGCATGATTTACAGTCATCCGTTATCGGTTAGTTGATTTTACGCGTAGCTCCCTTTAATTTCTTTCCCGTCCCTAATGATTGATTTTTCCTGCAGCGTTAGATAATTGAACCCTTTACCGCCCAGCGATGCCGTTCGGCAACAGAAAAAATATTTTAGAGGATCTTTTCAGTTCAGTATTGTATCAATTGAAAATATATCACCCCTCTGGAAACCTTAAATTTTATAATTTAGGCATTTTAAAAAGCTTAAAATTGCGCATTTTAGATTAAAAAAATCCTTCCAATTTCTCTAAAGCTAAATTTCACTCCAAATACTTTGGGCTGTAAAGGAAGTCTGATTTGCTTGAAGCAATAAGGACATTTTTTTCCGGGAATAGTAGGAGAGGGAAAAAGTTATATATCAAAGAAAGGTATTATAGCAAAGTCCGAAAATGTTTACAGGTTAGGTCTACAGGTAGGCTACCTTCCTAGAAATTCCAGGCGAACCAGCGAGAGCACACATCTTGCTCTGATGTGAGTGGAAACAACAAAAACCGTATATAGTGGGACTTGAGTAGGTGTCGACTGGTGCGCTATGCATTTACGGCAACAAAACAAGCAAGAGCGTTCCGGACTCGGAGCAAGGGATGCTGCGAGCCCAGCGGTCCATGAAAATTCGGCGCGGCGCGGCGCACAGCGGGAGACGCAGTGCTGAGGGTCTCCACAAGGCGCCCGCCTTGCCCTAAGAGACCCTTAGCAAGAAAAAGGGAGCTAGCACTGCTGAATACACGGCGGCCAAACTATTTCCCTTCGACGAGGGATTAATTTTAACCCCTTACATGCTTAAAAACCTCCATGAAAAAAATTACGGACACCATATGAAATTTGATCGAGAAATTTTCTTGACTTAGTACCCCTTTCTTTGATTCACAAGTTCGCACTGTAAAGACTAACCCCTGTTTTAGGTAATCCCACACCTGTTTTAGGTGATACAGGGGGAGATCATAATTTAGTTATTTTTGAAGATAAACCTATCAACAACAATATTAACCCACTACCGCCTAGCGATGCCGTTCGGAAACAAGAAAAAATATTTTAGAGGATCTTCTTAGTTCAGTATTGTCAAAATAAAAAAAAAATATCACCCCTCTAGAAACCCAAAATTTAACATTTAAGCATTTTCCAAAGCTTGAGATTGCGTAATTTAATGGGAAAAATCCTTCGAATTTCTCTTAAGCTAAATTTCACTCCAAATACTTTGGGCTGTTGGGTTAATGAAAAAATCTGGACGAGAACTCTACATTGATATGGTTATTAGCAGGCGTAACCAAATTACGGTCTTCCGCTGTTTTAATTCTAAAACAGGGGTCACATTTTAGTTAGATGCCTTGTGCTCCGCTCCGATGCCGCTCTGCTCAGCGACGAGAGGTTGAATACAGAAAGTATGGTCTCTTCCATTCACACCGCAAGAACTCACTGATATTTGTTTCCAGGCGGACGCAATATTCAGCTATTATTATCTAAATCAAGAGGGTCGCTAATATTTCTGAAAACGTCCAGTTGCTGTCAAGGAGAGCCAAACGGGCCTTGCACCAATAAAGAAAATCTATCACGAATGTTATTGCGATCAAATCACTTGGGGGTTAATGAACTCTCCGAAGCAAATACTTAATTACTTGCATAATTACTTCCGAACTAGGTCATTGCAGCTACTTTATTTAACAATACAGCGGGGTTGCGCACTAAGCATTCTCCTTCAGCGTCTAACAAATTTGAAAGACATTTTCTACATCTTGTTTATCCTTTCCATTAAGTCTTTCATATTACATGGGAATCAACGACGGACTACCATAGACAGAAAAAACGTCGCCCCTCCTGCAACCATCTGCGGACATCGGTGCGTTGCAGTTGCCTACCTCAGCTCGGCATCAGCCAATGACCTGCCTGATTCCAAGCTAAGGTAGGCAACCGCAACGCACCGATGTCAAGGTGGTTGCAGGGGGGAACGTTTTTTCTGTCTATGATATAGCACAACTGCCTATGAGTAAGGTTGACCTAAGTAGTCTTGCACTCTGAATTTGAATGAGTTAGACTCGGATTCAAATAATTTTCACTGAACCTCAGAGACTTTCACTGATCCAAATTCAGAATGAGGTCAGTAAATCGTAACCCCGTCGGTTAGGTGGGGTAAGTGCCTCGCTCCGTTGTGTATCCGCTCAGCTGTTGCCAAGCTTGATACAACCCACTTTTCGACGGTAGTTACTACTGCCGAGTCCACGGAAAAAAAGGTTTTGTAACGGCAACAAAATTAGGGACAACAAATATTTTTTTTTGTGCTGCCACCAAAAATTTTGCTGCAGCAACCAAACGTTTTGTTGATAGAACTAAACATTTTGTTGTTATAACAAAATATTTTTGCTATCCCTATTTTAACAAATGGTTTTGTTGGTATGACAAAACCTTTTATTCCGTGTCGGCGTAAGAATTGACGGATCGTAGGATTAGGTAACATAGGCTAAGTTAGGTTAGGTGCTCTGCGCCTCACTTCGTTTTTCCATGAGAGGTAGAACACAAGATCCAGCACAAAAGTGCAACGAGTGTCTCCGCCGGAACAGCAGCTTTAGGGGCGCTGTACATGCGCTCTGGTTCGTCTCATCACCAGCGGAACAATACCGCCACTCCGGTAAGTCGAGTCCCCCAAAGCGAAAAAAGGCAGTATGGATTGCGGTATTGTCTTGGAATGGGGGATCAGCAGCGGTCTCAGAGTCCAGCGCACCTCCCGATCCATTCTAAATCAACAGCAAGGCAAACTAAACACTTTATGGACGACCCCTTAGAGGATATTCACCGATAAACCATCAGTTTTAAAGGCTAGCTTTTCCAGCCCTCGCCTCTCATTACTTTAAGAGGATTAACGACATTAAACCACGGGGCTAAACCTCGCTCACGTGAGGTTTAACTGGGTCACGTTAGAGTCAGTTTCCGTGCAGCTCGACGGTCGCCAAGCCTGATGCCGCTTACTTCTGTCGCTGGTTTAAGCGATTACTCCCTCCGGTACCTCATGGTTTTCATCATCGAATCGCGTGTACAAAAGCCTAATCGCAACCAGTGAGAAACCTACGCGAAAAGGAATCGTCTTCGGCGAAACAAAGGGTTAAGGATCAACGGGAAGGTGGCCAAGGTGCAGGTAAGCCAGTCCGCCGGGGTTGACGGGCACCTCTCGGCGTCGTGGCACCATTTGGCAGAGGGCCATGGCGTTATCAGCGCGGGCCTTGACAAAAGCGGAGGCCCGGTGCAAACTGCCAATGGCTTTGTGTCGGCTGCGCCGCTGCATCGCTTTCAGCGGCTGACGCAAAGCGACGCAGCGCGTCCAAAGGCACCCCCTTTTGGCGTCGGGGTTTTATTCTTGCAGTATAATGATGCGCAGCGCAGTGTGAACTGTTGTCACAGTCAAAGGCATGCGGAGGAGACGCTCTCTTTTGTTCGGGTTTTAGGAGACGTGCGAGCGAAAACAAGCCGGCGAGGCGACGGACGCGCAGGGCCCGCCAATGGGACTCTAATCCGAAGGGCCACTTCCGACTGCTCCGCGCACTCAATCTGCCATTGATTCAAAAAGGGGACAAACTCTGTCCCAGCAGAGCCCAAGAGGGAAGGCGTTGGCGGGGGTCTGGGCTCACTTTAGAGACCGAGAATAGGTGCTGATCAGAAACCAGGTTGGTTCATTTAAACATGGGTGCAGTTAGTTTACGCAGGGTTAACTTGGGTAAGGTTCTCGGTCGTAAGGTCAGTTAAAGTTAGGCGACTTAGTCTCAGATTTCCTTTACGTCAGGCTACCATGCTTCTAGGTTAGGTTAATTGGGTACGGTTGGTGGTTCGTTGGTTAAGAATATCGTTAGGTTTAGCTTATCTTATAAGGTCTTTAGGTTAGGTAAATTTAGGTTAGGTTAACTTAGGTTGTTACTCAAGGTTAGGTTAAATTAGGTAAGGTTATTTTTGATTAGGTTAATTTAGACTAGGCTAACTTACGTTAGGGTTATTTAGATTGAGTTAACTAAGGTTATAATGAGTTGACAGGTTAAGTTAACTTAGGTTAAGTAAATTTAGGTTAGGTTAACTCAGGTTAGGTTAACTTAGGTTAGGTTAGGTTATCTTAGGTTAGGTTAACTTACGTTACGTTGTATTAAATTACCTCAGGTTAGGTAATTTAGGCTAGAGTAATAGTTGGATGTGAGATCCCCAGCACTAGGACCGATTCATAGTACGGCGCGAATATCATCTCCCAGGATATTGACTCAAAGCCAGCCCGAGGAATAACTCTCCTGACCGTCAACCTATCGACGCGAGGCTACTGTTAGTAGATGTGGTGCGAAGTATATCCCAGCTAGGATCAAAGCCAAGCCCGGCCCAATCCACCGCCCCGCTCGTCTCAGCGGACGATACGAACCCCGCTCCCGGCCAAATCCAGTCCGGACCGGCGACAAGGACACCTCGCGAATCATCTCGGCGGCGGCTGCTTCGACCTCTGACACGCAACGAGCCAAGGTGCTCACAGCGATGCTGATAAACACCCCCGCTGAACCGCAGCCACAATTTCGATCTAAAAAGAAAAGCTTAAAGGTCACTCTAGGGCCAGGAAAAACACATGTGCTGAAGTAAACCTACATTTTACTATTCACACGCTGCACTATTTAAAATATGGATTAGGTTGGTTTCCGCGCGTTCAAGTCACCTCCCACTTAAAATGCATTAGGCTAGTTTCTGAGAGTTGAAGTCTCCCTTGCATTAACATAGGCGTGCGAATACAACTGGCCTTAATTGTATTAGGTTGGTTTCCGTGCGTTCAAGTCACCTCCCATTTAAAATGCATTAGGCTGGTTTCTGTGCTTTGCAGTATCCCTTGTATTAACCCACTACCGCCCAGCAATGCCGTTCGGAAACAGAAAAATTTACTTCAGAGGATCTTTTCAGTTCAGTATTGTCACAATTTAAAAAAATATCACCCCTGTGGGAACCCATAAATTCAATTATTTAGGCATTTTCCAAAGCTTAAAATTGGGTATTTCAATGGTTAAAATCCTTTCAATTTCTCTTAAGCTGAATTTCACTCCAAATACTGAAGGCTGTTATGGATTAACATAGGCGTGCGAATTGAACTGATTCAAAAAAAATGTCTTAAAAACGTACGGCAAAGTTCCTGATTTTTTTCAGATTTTTACTTTGCGACGCGAGAATAACCCTTAAGGCCAAAACGCTTGTTCCCCTCGGCGATTTCCTTAGGACCTACGCAGGAAGATAGGTGTGGATCCGCGCACGTTTCTAGCCAATCCAGCATTGCCTGCTGCACGCGTGAAGTGGCAAGGCAGGACCGTAAACCCTCACCGCGGCATAATGAAACGGGTTGCTTGGTCGTGGATCTCATTACAGTCGCGAAGGCAAACAATGCCGCTCCACGCGGCCGCGCCGCACGGCGGGGACTCGAGCCAATTATCGGAACAGCGGCTCAAGCGGTACCATAACCCTTTCAAGAAGATACTTGCCTCAGATAATACCTAACTTTCCATGCAAGTCGACAATGTGACACCT
>Ga0058701_10002451_pt1 | contig 14072 bp, 9 predicted proteins | sample AgamicOrMae_FD_97039 | JGI IMG/M metagenome (GOLD analysis project Ga0058701, IMG submission 97039) | Agave microbial communities from Guanajuato, Mexico - Or.Ma.e | ecosystem: Host-associated > Plants > Phyllosphere > Phylloplane/Leaf | place: Guanajuato, Mexico | collected 2012-06-04 | reverse complement strand
TTCGGATTCCTCTTGAACGCGGCTACAAGATGAGCACCTCGAACATCTCAAAATATTGCCGCAAAGCTGAGATATCCGCGTTCAAACATACTTTTTAGGATTTTTCAAGTTTTCTTAAAAAAACACTAATTCGTGTAGAGCACGAAATTTTCCCAAACTCCAGAGGTCTCATGGAGTTTTTTCGGCTTCATTTAACCCCTAGAAACGTAAAAGACATAAATCGCGTTGTAGCGCAAAAGTCACCAAAATTTTGTTGCACGGTGTTATTGGTTAGTAATGGAATAAGAGGTAACCTTTATTTTTTTCCTCCCTGGCGGAACAAACATCTAATATCAAAAAAAGTAGGTATCGGAGACAAGTAACGTCCAAAATATTCCTTTGGGGGATAACGTGGTAAAAAATACCATCCATAAGCCCTCCCCCCCTTATGGTTGGGTAAAGATTGTAATATGTCATGGAAATCTACGATTTTAGTCAGAGGAAAGTCACGGACATTGCAAATTCCGATCTTGTAACAAACCTGATAAAGAAAAAGTATTTCAGGATGACGAGCAGGGCACCGTGTGCTTGTGAAAGCCTTGCTGGGGGCCGCGACGGGCTTTCGAATGGGACTTTCCACTTCAAAACATGAAGACAAAAACATTAACTAGTCTTTCCAACGTAGTGTCCCTGTCATTGCTTATATATTAAAAATGGCAAGTCCTACACCATTTCAAAGACCGTCGCGGTCGCCAAGCGAGGCTATCTTAAGCACACGCTGCCCTGCATCAGCTTGTTTCCATACCTCCACCCCCTCTCACCCGCCGCTTCGTCTACAGTCCCTTCGCAGTGGGCGTTCGGTATTCGGTCCGCCAGTCTCCAATACCTGTACAAAACTGCGATTTGCGAGAAATCGCCCCATTCCACAAATTTGTGCCCATCGACATATTTTATCACATCGCGGACAAGATGGCAACTTATCTAGAAATCTGACCGGGATCTAATTCCCTCAAGGAAAGTGCGGATTCTTTTGTCGGCAGCTTTCCCTTGACAGCGCCCTTTTTAACTCAAATGAAAGATGAGTGGCAATAAAGATGATCGTCGTAAAAATGACACAACAGCTAATATGACATAAATAAAAGGTCCACCCACATTGCTTGGTGTACACTTTTGATTTATATTGGCCCTTCTCAAAATTGCACTAATTCTCGTACCTTACATATTTGAAGTTTCTTTTGTTGAGGTTATATTGCTGAAATTATGTAAATTAACGTAGCTATCTTTAGAAACTTGTTCTGCTGTGAAAGTGACCACCTTTTTTCTTTTCAGGAGGACCCAAAGTACGTCTGATGGTCAACATTGCAGACCAGTGATCCTGTCGACGAAATCAGTGGAGATGGCATTGTTACCGAAAAGGATCACGATGCCTTGGAATCATTCTAGTATGTCTGTTTTATTATCTTCATTAATACAAGAGAATTACTTGTAATTGATCGGTGTCACAGCGAAGTGCAAAGTGACTAATTTCGAGTAAAATGTAGATTTGGTTTGATAAAATGATGGCTAAAACGACTTGAAAGAGAGAAACTTCACAAAGAAAGAGATAACATATGTTAGGCGGTAAAATGAATGTTTCCTTCAACGGCATTCAGAAGAAATAGTGATTTCTTAATTCGATACCTACTTTCCATACTATATAATCGTAACACAGAATGGCGGTGCTAATAATTTGTAACAGTCAAAGCCAGTGCTAAAAAATCATATGTGCGTTTCGGCCGCTTGCTGAGTTGCGTCACTTCGTCGCTTGCCAATTCTCTCTCCCTCTTTTTTTTGCAATTGGATCGTGAAATGTTTCCGTAGTGGCGATTAGAAGAAAACCGGTGATAAAATCACCGATTTTCTTAAATTTAGCGATAGGTAAGATCACGTTTTTTTTTGTGGTTTTTCAAAAACAACCACCTTGGCTAGAATTAGTTATAAACATTACATTTCAGCGTTTGTTTCCGTATTCACGGCGTAAAAACAAATAGGCTCCGCGAATTCAATTTTTTTTCATTTCAATCCTTTGTTCAATGCGTTAAAAACAACCCCCTGGGTTAGAATCAATTAATTGGTGGTTGTATCGAATGAATTAGTTTTTTTTTGTATCACCGAACCGATGTTATTCAAATGTTACCGGGAAGTGGTAAGGCAATTTTCAAAGCACTTCTTTAACTTTGATACCTTTCAGGAAAACAGATCAATAAAAAATTGCCGATTCAAAGCAGGGCTAGTTGAAATAGCCGCTAGGAAAGGTTATAAGTGAAGACTGTTCTCCCATTTTGACGCTTGTCGGGCTGACGGTTCCTATTGATCACCGGTGATCGGTGAATCGCTGGCGATCTTTTGGATTCGGTTACTGAAATCGACGAGAAAAAAAAATCGCCGATCTATCATTGATTCACCGCACAGCCCTAGATCTAGGCGCGAGTTGTAGGTTATTATAAATGTCAACCCTGTCGGGCTAGCCAGAGGCGATATTTTACCTTGCAAGTATGTACCATTCACAAGAAACACCATAACCGTGACCACCAAAGGAAATAATGATTTTCCGGCATACTTTTCGAAAAATAGCATTATAAGTGCGATAAATAGATCACGTGAGACCCGAGGAAAATTGATCAGGTAAGGTGAAAAAACGCCCTCTTTCCCTTGCGTTTCAAATTTGTTTGGAGGGACTAATTTCGCCGCGGTATGGTCCCAATCTTCAGGACATTCTCATGGAGGTATTACCCCCTTTTGTAAAGGTATTAAAGAGGTATCCACACCAGGATAATATTTCATACATTACTGGAATTCTTAACAAGTTGTGGAAAAATAGGGTCAGATGTCCGAGAAAAAATGATGCGTAACCATTGAAGCTCCGTAGAGAACGAATCGCAAAAAAATGCAACTAGTATGTTTCTGTGCAGGCATCGTGGAAAATCCTGTTAGAGTGAATTAATAGGAATGCGCACCTTCCTACTTTAACTTTGGAATCCGACGAAGAGTCAGACATGACAGACTCACCGGAGGACGAGAACGAGATAGCGTCATCGGCAGCAGAGGAAGAAGAGGTACGCTGATCAGCAGGGGTAATTCCGATGAAATTCCAGTCCCGGTAACACCAGCCCCCGCAACTGGCCGTCCTTTAGCCACCGGCACTCACGCTACTGACGCTTCCGGGTCGTCAGACCGAATTGCGCGGCAAAGGAGGAGGCTGGCGGTCAAGCGGAAGAAATAGGTGACGGAGAAGGGGAAATGGCACCTCAACCGTCGAGACGAGCACGGGATAAGCCAAGAGAATTAGAAGGCGGCAAGAAGTTTGCGTTCCACGTGCAGAACACAATGTAAACAGTGTCAAAGCCGGAACGAAATCTCGAGGTGTAACAAGAGGAATTCAGTGCGTTCTGGACTATCGACGACTAGATATTCCAATGGAATTTCCTCTCTCGTCGAGTGGAACTCCACGAACCCAAGGGAAGAACCGCGCTGCCCGGAAATAAAGAAGACCATAACGTCCGGACGTACATCTTGGAGTAACCGGCAGGCAAGAGGTCTGAGAGAGGATGTTCTTCGGACCTTCGGCATCGTCCAGGACTGGGTAGAAACAGTCCTGAGAAAAGCGCAAGCCAACGTCACGCCTGACAAGAGAGGCAGCCACGACAACCGGCCACAGAGGATCGCGATGGATGTTGCAACCCTTCATATGGGACATCAACAGCGTCCCGAAAGTCTACTCACACTACATGTAATCCCGCGACAAGAAGGAATACGTCAACGACGGACTGTCGCGTCGTTTCGGAAGCTGTTGGCCTCCTACCTGGCCTGAACTCAGAAGCAAAACCTTCAGAAGGCGGCGACGCTGAGGCAGTGCCGCGACATCTTTTGCACCGAATTCAACAATGTATTCTGGCGCCCGAAGAAAGGCCTCTGCAATGTCTGCCATCGCTGGAAGACACGCAGCAGGGCAGAGGGGGAGGTTATGATCCCCGAGTATAGGAAACACCAATCCGAATACAAAAGAATAAAAAAAGGAAGAACGTCGAAAACAGGAGATCGAGGGCGAGCAGGCGGCAAGCAAGAGAGAAGTGTGCCTGGAGTGTATCGACCTCCAGAAATGGCTCACTATGCCACGGTCGCAAATGAGCGAGATGTTCTTTAGGAACAAGGTGAGCCTGTACAACTTCAACGTCTACCGCACTCTTCTTTCAGAAGTGCGAAATGTGTGGAGCAAGACGGATGCCGGTCGACGGGCGAACGAGCTGTCGACCTACATGTACCGCTACATGGTACAGAAGATCGAGGAGGAGTGCCGCAAGTTTATCTTCTACTCGGACAACTGCGAAGCCTAAAACAACAACCGGCTGCTCTTCACCATGTACCTTGCCCTCACTCAAAGCTACGGCGTTGAGGTGACCCATCGCAACCTCGAAGTCGGCCACCCCCAAAATGAAGTCGACTCAGTGCACGGGCGGATTCAAACCGAGGCCGAATCGACAGACATCTTGAATCAGGTATGGAAGACCTTTGACATCTGCGAAGCTGGAGGGCGAGCAGGATGACCTCATCGACCTAAGAAGCGACTGAGTATTAGACTTCAAAGAAGTGATAAGGGTCAACTGGAAAACTGCCGCCAACAAGCAGATCGTCCGGCTCAGCCAGATTCGGGAGATCAACGTCGACCGCGCATCTGGGCCAGTTACCCTAAAGAACGATGTGGACTCAGAAAACCACGTTCTCGTTGTCTGCGGGAGGGCGGATGGCGGCGTCGACCTGCAGACGTACATTCTGCCCTAGGCGTACGATAGGAAGCTGCCGCTGTCCGTAAACAAGACAAGAAACTTGCGGTGGCTGATGTCCGGGAAAGCCATCCCAGGAAGGTACCACACTTTCTACGAAAGGCTGTGCAGCGTGCATTAAGCAATGCCGAGTTACCCGGACTCCGATGCCTCCTTCAGCGACAAGGAATTATTTGAAAATGAGGAATGAAAAATGCTAATATAGCAAACCACATTCACTACGGCAGAGACGCTTCCTATTCGGAAATAGACACTTTCGGAAGAGATAAACGTAATGACTGTCAGTTGTGTTGTTAAAAATTGTTCAATGAATTTGAGGATTTTAATTTCTACAAAGTGCAGCATTGTAGATTTTATTGTTGTGTTAAGGCAAGATACTGAAGTTTCGGAAAGTACTTTTGTGTTCACTAGCTCTTCGCCTGTGGTTTTATCACTACAGATTACAAACGATTGTTAATTAATGTAAATGATATTAATTTTAAATAATTATTAAATGAAATTGTAAAGGTTTAGTATAACATAGTGATGGAAAGTAAATTTTACAGTTCAATTAAGGCAGGTGATTGAAACTTTAAGAAAGCCCCTTTGCGTGTAATTGCTCTCGGCCTGAAATTAATACATGTTATTACTAACTGTAAATAAATGTTTATGCAGTCATGTTAATTGTAAATAATTGTTCAATAAACATGAGACTTTTAACAACGAAGAGACGCAAAGTATATTTATTGCTTAGTTAAGGCTGGGTGGTGAAATTACTGAACATTATAGAAAACGGTCAATTAATGTAAAAAGTGTTTATGTTTAATAAGCTCACAGGACATTTTGTCCAAAAAATTGATCCACAACACTTCCGTCCGGTATCCTTCAAGTTCAAAATATTTCCGTCCTTTATATTAGTTTGTCCGGACAATTTTCGTCCTGCTTATAATTTCGTCAGGTCAATTTTTGTCCTGCTTATTAATTTAGTTAATGATTTTACTGATTTAGATTTTGATTCCGACCATGTCCGGATTCACCCCAACAAACGATTTTTGATAGAGTATAACAAAATTACCAACGAATTCCGTCATTACATCAAGTGTACTTTGGTGTGCACTCAAACGAATGTGCTACAACATAAAAGCAGTTTTACATCAATGTCAGGGTCATATGAGGAAAAACAGGGGAGTTCTCCAACGTGAACATTAAACATAACAATACCGGATGCTCCAACATTGTGAAGACATCTCAAAAGACTTGCCAATATTCCGATCTCAAATATGAAGACAGATGGGACATCCATTCCTTCCCATTCCATTTTGACGAACACTCAGTAAATTTTGAGGTCGACCGCTAGCGCGAAAACCATAGTTCCCCGTTTCGTATTACTGTCCATAGTTACCTAAGCACGCCAAGCAGCTCCACTATAGGGTACCAGGCTGTCCCACGTTTTAGTGAAGAGGTATTCCAGCTACTATCGCACTTGCCAAGCTGGGTTGTCTGTTTCTATTTTCCTTTTCTCTGTTTACTAGAGAGACTCATATTGTTAATTATCGAGAATAAGTTTGTGTAGAAAAAAACAATTTTACGTCCATAAACTTTGAACACCAGACAGCGGGACGCATAAAGTGCCGCATTGTTACACAGGGGTGCAAGGTATGCCCGTGGGTCGCCGGTGGCCGTTGGGTCGGTAATTTAATGGACATTGAACATCTCTGAATCTAGATGATTTTGAAGGAGTGACGTGACGATTTCGTGGAATAGTCTCACTAGAGAAAATTAAGCACAATTGTTACCCGCATTTTAAGGGCAAAGCGGCCCTAAGCGCATCGAGGTGGCTTTGTGTTTGACTAGAGCTTGGATGGCAAGTTCATGCATGATGTATCAACGTTTGGGAAATCGACTTGTTCAATGAATACTTGTTTTTGGTGTTTAAACCAGCCTTTCTTGTTAATAGGTCGATTTGGCGGATTTATTAACCCAGTCATCCGTAGGTGGTGTACAAGCAGAATATCAGGTCAGAGAACGCCACAGAACCCTGCAGTTCAGTGTCCAATACCTTGTCCTCATTGAAAGACATGATAACCATACAAGCAGAAGTTCGAAAAGCTGGCTGAATCAACGAAGACAAATCTGAAAACGTCCCAACGAACTCCTTCGATACATTTCCCCCACTTTGTCGTTCCACTGTAAATCACAAGTGGAATGAAAGGTTTTGCGATTTGTTTCGATTTTCTTGACCGTGGATTAGGGCCGCTTGTTTTATTCCCGTTCATTTTCAAGAAAAACTTTTTTTTGGGGGGGATAGATTTTTGCTCTTGCTTTGCATCACACTTCGCTTCTCTTCATCTTATCCCCGAATGAGTTTTACTATCTTGTTTCACGGCGTAAACTAGTTTTAACTTTTCTTTGTTGTAGTAGGCGCGTTTCTTTTTGCAATACTAGGAGAAGTCGTTGTAGCGTAAAGTCTTCCAGTCATGTGCCATAAAGAAAAAATATTTTTGGTGTTTCTTAAAAATATTTTTTGATGCTCTGCCTAAATTACGCCCGGTTATTAAAGTCAATCATCCTACCTGCACAATTGAACAACCCATGAACGGTAAAAAGTTGAGTGAACACATTAGGGGCGGTCGTGGAAGTGCCACTTGAAAATATTGAACGGCTTTGACTAAGGATGTCTCGATTTATTTTCGTCGTAAATATTGTCAAGCGACTTCGTTCGTCTGGGACGGTATCATAATGCGTTAACTTTTGGTTCCTGATAGTTTGTACATACGGCTCAACAACTTCAAGATAATTTAAATCGATGGGATTAGGCTGGCGTGTACTACTTTGGGCTGTGTTCACTGACATCTATAAATTTTCTCGTTCAGGCGATTTCGCTAAAACTTCTTCGTTATGCTCATGCGTCCACTCTCCCACTATGACTTGATGAGGATCGTTGGGATGCTGTTGCGCTCTTGTAATCCGTTGTACTGCTTCTCGCGGCTATATTTCTTATGATTTCATTATTTTAAATATTTCAATGAAAAGATATTTATTTACTATAGGAGGGTAGTTGTGATTTCCCGTTCCGTCCGCATAAAATTGTACACGGTTTAGGGCATCAGGCGTTGATTTTGCATGGCACCCATCCCGTTCTCTATCTTCGATATTGGAGATCGCCTTTCTTTCTTTTTTTCTGTTTTTGAAGTGTTGGGTGTACAAACATCCGTTGAGGTTTCGCATGGGTTTGGAATTAGCAGAATATACGAAATTGCCGTTGGAAACACTTTAAAATTTTGTGTTTTAGTCAGCCGGCAATTGTCAACTCCGCGCCGACCTGTTGGCTAAGTTTCCCTGTCGAACATTGTTGCAGACAAAAACACTCCTGACGTTAGGCATTATTGTCCAAAAAGAGGTTCTTTGATACTGGTCGCAGTTAAATGGACATGGACAATTAACAACATGGGACTTATAAGAATGGAAAAAAGAATTCATGGGGCAATAAGGCAGTGGATGTTACTCAGTGAAAATTTTGGTCTCCGGACCAAAAAATAGGACGTCTATATTACCGAATTAGTACAGTGGATCTGTGACATTTTATCCGTTTTGATGCTTATTCCAAGCCTGCTTAATAATGTAAGAAATCTTGAGAGGGGAATATTAATTTTTATATTTCATGTGTACCGCGTCGTTGGGAGTTTGGCTGTTCAGACTTCACGACTGTCATGGTGATTACACACGGGGCTGTGAAATCGTAAAAGCCATCTAGATGCATCGGAGGGTATGACGATTGAAAACTTTACACGGGAAGTGAGGTAACACTATGTCATTTTGGAAACTTACGTTATTAATTTTTTTCCGGGAAACTAAGAAATTATCCTTTTATATGTAAACTTTTTCAAGATAATTAAACCTAACGGCGCTGAACACAGAACTATTTTATACCTACCCTACAATGTGGTTGACGGAATTCCTTTCGACAAGAAAACAGCCTGATAAACGTAGAAAAAAAATCCACGCCGAGTCAAATGTTCAACGACATAACTGAGATACATTTTCTGTAATTTGAGTGGGTAATGGTATGTTGTGATGAACATCGGTCGTTGAACTTCGAAGATCGAACTTCCTGAATCTTGTTGAAGGAGTCGTGCCCTTAAAGTTAGGGATGACAGGAGTAGTATCAACTTTAAAAGTCCTGTCATCCCATACTCGCAGCGCGTAAGAGCTTTACGTTCATTCAAGTGTACTTAATTAATAAGACACATGCCCTCACAAGAGGCCAAGCATCGTCTCGCTGGAGCATACAGTGTTAATATCTGAATTTTGTAACTCGAAAACTTGAGGAGTAAGAACAGACTCCAGAATTTGTTTCTTTTTTCCCCTTGGTTTTAAAACATGTCAACTCCCACAAACTCTTAAATTCAATATTTTATCCATTTTTTAAATGATAAAGACGTGGAGTATAAATACCTTTGTAAAGGCTTAGGACTTTTTTAAAGATTCACACTACGGGGTAAAAATACGCTTTTCCATGAGATGTTTCTCGGAAGTGTGCTTGGCACGGGGAAAAGTACGCTGGTAACTTAAAAACTGCCTGTCAAAGGATCATTGCCGCTGAGTACTTGCATCAGGTACTAAATCTGTACCTGAGGTCTTTGACACCTATCAAAGTCGATCGATTGAGCTGAAATCTCTCCATTGTATTGAAACAGCTTTTACAGCGAAAGGCGAAGGGTTCGTTTAATTGTGGCACTATCAAATCCACATCAGAAATTCTATGGAGATTTTGAATACGCATGCCCTTTTGGTCTCCTCAGTAAGGATCATGGATTTCGTTGAAACGAATGGCTGTTTCAGTGACCTCACAAGGCTATTATATTTTCGGGCCTTATTATAAGAAACGCTCTTTTTCCGGGGGAATCAGCGTAACTATTCAAACTAATTTACATTACCCCTTCGCCTTGGATTATGGACAGAGTAGCTAAGAACCGCTGCAGCTCGATCGCTTCAGAGTATGTCAGATCATGTCTACTCCCATGGTCAGATAAAGCAAGCTTCCGCCAGGTTATATAGGGTTAGGCTTCAGATTTGTGGATTGGGATAATATGTTAGCCTAGGCTAGATAACGCTGGAGTACTCAGCCAGGAGTGCTATCCTTAAAGATATATATGAGGGCCAATATGAGAATAATAGAAACTAGCACATGAACATTTCCTGAGCGTAACTATCACGATGGGTATCATGTGCTGACTCGTGTTATGTTTTCACGAATCCTGCTTGGGCGGGCTATTTTCAGTTCACGTAATGTGTTGCAAAACTATGTGGTAGTTACATCGTAGTTGCAAAAAATGAAAAAAAAAAATAAAAAAATTACACTAGGAAGGTCACTTTGCTCTTTGTCTCATGGCCTGCGTGAACAAAGAGTAGGAACAGAACAAATTCTTAGCTGTATGTCCTTAATCCCGGTTTCTTAAAAAATGACATCAAAGTTTTCACGCTGTGAGAAAATTGTACCGTACAACAATAAGCTGCAGGACACATTCATGCAGGTCTAGATTCATTTGTATGAAACATACAACATTATATTCATTTCTCTCCAGATATTCGAATAGAACGGGAATGCTTAGGTCACCCGCGTTCTAATAAATCCAATGCAGGTACAACTAATACCGTCACGAATTCTTAAGAGGTATATGGGGCTCGTTTTGACCGATAATTCAGCTAAAAATGAGGCGTGGACAGGATTGCAAAAACGCTAGCGGTGTCTGGGTGTGGCTTGGCAAAAGCTAGCTGACTTGCTTCGAGCCCAGCACCGAGCCATAAAAGTCTTTATTAGAATCCTGTGGGCTGGGCGACAGGGCGGCCGGCCGGCCGGCTCGACGCAAGAACCTCATGTAGTGCACATACACTAGAATGGTGGAGGGGCGGGGGTTATCATCGGCAACGCGAGTTGGGACTGGCAAAGTGACGTCATCCGTGTGATCAGCGAACAGAAATCAAGCAATCCATGGAAATAAAACAAAACCCTTGACACGTTTTTTTTTTTGGATTGGGTAACGGCAACGACTAATTTTACAAGGTGATATTTATGTGTTGTAAATTTCAATCCTCTCCTCTTGAGATGCCTGATTTCCTATTTTTCAACCAGCTCCAAACATTATCACCTTTCCAAAGCTGTTTTGCGCACCCATGAATGTTAATGTTCGGCATGATTTTGCCCTAAGGCTTAGAATAAACAAATTCATACAGGCCTAAAAAAAAGGTGCAAAAAATGGTGCATTAACGGGGAAGATGCAATTTCTATTTCACGACCACATACCATCTAACCTCGTTTGGGTTGCGTTTAGAAAAATCACGTTAGGTTATATTAAACTAGGCACATCATGGATACGACTGTCAGGAGGTTCAACTTGTCCGTTCAGACTTCCAAAAAGCGAAAAATGGTCCGGGAGTATCGGATATCACGCTAATAGGATCTCGCAAGAAATGTTACGCAGTTGGAAATCGCACAGATGCAACGTCGGGCAAATGGAAGATCATGCAGATGGGAGGCAACTCAGTTGGAAACCGTTCAAATGAAATATAGTGATAGTTGTCGCGCTGACAAAATGTTGCGTGGATAATCGTGCGCTGAAGATGTCGTGCATTTGGAATTACCGGGGGGAGGAAAAGACGCGCAAATGCGTTAGGACCAAACATATTCGACCTCAACATAGAGTACAACGTTCGTCAAACTTAATTCTAAATTTTCAGCACTGATCCCCCGCAGAAGTCCTTTTGATATTTTTAAAATTAATATTTTGGAAGCACTCGGTGGGCATTAATAATCGGTTTACTCACGATTTTAAAGCCTTGCCTAGCTTCATCTATCCCCACCTCATCAGACACATCTGCATTAAGTACACGCGCCATGACTTATCATTCATCGGATAAACCGATTTTTTTCTAATCTATGCTGAATGCGGTTGGGCGATCTCTTTCTTAGTATTTTCAAACGATTTTATCTCATGAAAGAGCACTTTACGTCATCCCTGTTTTGAAAAGTTATTTATAACATGAGATCGCAAATCTGATAAATATTTTTACCATCCCCGTCGCCGGAGCAAAAAAAAAAAAAATCTCAAGAGAACCGCTCCCGATTTCCGCGACTTTCAGTATTTATCTCTTAAGATAATCAACACTTTAGCCAGCATACAACAAGCGCCTTCTTTTACTACAGAAAATTCCACAACATTCAGGTGATAAAGTAGAATAGAAAAATCTGCCGTTTTCTCTACTCATCTTATTAGTGTTAAACTTGTCATTGTTAGTTTGATGCCAAGTTTTTGCGGAAACAAGCAAAAACGTGGTCGGCTTCTCTTCAGTTCCTCGAAAAGTATTCACTTTGCCGTTGACGTTCTCCATGTTTACATGAAACTCTCATTCTTACTAACAAGCCAAGTTGCCGCATAGACGGATTTCTTGGGAAATAAGGCTGTTTTACTATGTACTAGAGACCTTAACCAAACATCGCTAGAAACACTACTGAAAAATCGACTTCTCCATACATTTTTTTTCGCTTGAAGGCATAAGAGGATGAAATACATCATGACCAAACCATCGGGTGAAGAAACAGGATCACGCCGGAGAAACTGTGCTGACAGTGCAGTTAGTTGCTGAATGTGAAAGTAATTTAGTTTTCTTATGAAAATGCTTGGATCAGGTCAAAAAATAAGAAGGAAAGCATAGAAAACATTTAAGGGAAAATGCAATTCTTTGTAAAATGTGGCCGTTAAAATTGAAACTATTCGCGAAAACGGAAGACTGCGCGGGATCTAAGTGGATCGGAAGGAGGGTCCCATTCTGATCTCCTAAGGGATCCTTGACTGTACTCAAACGATGGTATTTTCTACCTCATTTATTACACATTGGTTGAATCTTCCTCACATTATGGGTACAACGGAGTAAGACACTTATATATCACGGTAAATGTACGACACTTTATTCTAAGGAAAACTTCAGCCAGGTTGCGAGCCTCGTTTTGTTATCGCTCCTAAGGTTGTCGCCAATCCTGATGCCTCTCACTTTTCGACAGCAGTTACTGCCACCGCAAAATTAACGGCATCAGGCCTGGTGACTTTTAGCCAAGATTCGGTTGGGTTAAGTGACTTGGACTTCGGTCCTTTCGCCCTAAGGACAAAAGGATTTCTGACAGGACATTTGAGTTTTATTGTGCTTGTTGCAGGATTCGCATGTTGGTTGTTACTGGCTGCTCTGCCGTTGTTATGGCCCCTAGCAGCGCGGTGTGGAGCCCAGTCCGAGATGCTTGACAGGCCGTCCCGACCAAAAGTATTTTCCTCGCCGCAAGAACTAAGCAGTTACTTGGACGCCATAAGCAACTATTACGCAGTCGCGGGCAGACCCAGGTAAAAATCGGCTTAGTCCGGCCATTTGGCCACCAATATGGTATAGTCAGTTCAGCCAAAGGTCTCGATTCGGGTCGACGGAGCCACCGAGTTGAGCCTCTGTGGCGGCCAATCAGCGACAAACTTGAGTTCCGGTATCGCCCGAACGTTCGCTTATTGAGCCTGATTGGCTTATTTTGGTGCCCAACTCGGTGGCCCCGTTGACCCGAATCGAGACCTTTTGCTGAACTGACTATAACAGGAATACATCAAAGCGGCGGTGTAGGCAGATAGCTTGAAGCAAAATGCAAGGAATAGACGGTCGCATCATTTGGCTATTCCTCCCTGCAGTTGCTGTAAACGTGATTTGGCTGTTCGTAATTATTTGGCTCTTCAGAAACCGGCCGATAAAATTCGAAGCTAGCATAATAGCCGTGACTCTTTTCAGAGTCCGAGTTCCCCACCCCACCCCTGATCTTGGCAGTTTCATAGGAAAGTTATCCAACAAAAATGAACGCTGTTTTTCACTAAGATATCAAAATGCAAGAATTTGGCCTCGTTTGGCCAAAAGATTAAATATTCAGATATACAACTGCAACTTCCTTCCAGTGCTCTACCGGTACAGTACGAGCTGGCAAAGCTCTGAATTTTTTAGAAGATTTTAAAACATCAGTTCTCACTCTTAAAAGCCGATCATTTCTTATTGATGGCCCTGTAGTCTTATGCGGCGAGCAGAGAGTAGTAATTTTTCGCATGTATATAAGTCGACCTCTTTCACTAACAAACGAACCAGCTGAGGTGTTACGGGCAGTGGAGATGCATGTACAGATGCATCACAGACAGAATTGGGAGTCAGATTGAGAGAGGCAGGAGTATGTGAAAGAAATGCTGGAAGAATATCAAGGGCGCTTTCATCGTCGCAATA
>Ga0058701_10002450_pt1 | contig 14074 bp, 7 predicted proteins | sample AgamicOrMae_FD_97039 | JGI IMG/M metagenome (GOLD analysis project Ga0058701, IMG submission 97039) | Agave microbial communities from Guanajuato, Mexico - Or.Ma.e | ecosystem: Host-associated > Plants > Phyllosphere > Phylloplane/Leaf | place: Guanajuato, Mexico | collected 2012-06-04 | reverse complement strand
GGTTAAGTTAGGTTAGGTGCCTTGTGCCTCGCTTCGCTATCGCTCCGCTCGGCTTGACGACGGAGGGTAGCACCAAATTTAAACTAAAAGGTTGAAAATGCTACCTTAAAAAATTACAGTGTTAGGGCCCAAGTAATGTTGATGTTACTTTGTCGTGTTGCAGGTCCGGTCAAGGCGCGGCCGGGCAGAAAGGCGGGCAGAAAGCCGGCCGCGGCCGCTCCTGTTTCAAGTTCTGCCGCCGGCCCAGCTGGTGTCGCCCCAGGACGACCATGAGGGCGAAGAAGGGCATCATCAGCCGCCTGGCGTGCTGGCGCCGGGGCAAGGCGACCCGGGCGTCGGCGGAGGCGCTGACGGCCACGGCGGCCGCCGTCGCCGCGGAGGCCGCCAAGGGCGAGGCCGGCCCGCCGAAGGGCTGCTTGGCCCGCCTGCGGACCTTGTGCTCTCGCAAGAAGAAGGACGCGCCCCAGGCGCCGGCTCGGGCGCCGGCCCCGGCCATGAAGCCGGCCTCGCGGCTGCGCCAGGGCTGCACCAGGTGCGGCTCGATGCTGGCGGCCTGCTGCGGGACCCTGTTCTGCCTCAGGACGGCGTGCTGCATGCGGTCGGGCTGCCGGCAGCCTGGTGGATGTTGTGCGCGGTGCTGCCCTCTGCCGGACGACGACAGCCATGGGCCTGGAGGACGGCGACGGAGTCAGGCGAAGGCCTTGTCGAGGGGAAAAAGCATGACTGCTAGTAATCCGGTAAGTCATTTCTTTTAGCCTTACTGTAAGATTGTATTTTCAGCCTTTTGTTATCTCCTTTCAAATATCGCCAAGTGGTAGCAAAGCATGACGAAAAGCTGGAGCTCAAGTATTAGGAAATGCAATATTTCAAGTTACAAGTGTGAAGAGTCATATTGTACCTGGGAAATATTATTTTCGGATCAGACCTCTCTTGTTGTTGCTGACCTCCGTCAGCGTGTCAGTCTGAATTAAGTGCATCGTTTTGCCTGGATCATTTACAATTTTGGCGTTAAATGGCGTTAAATTGGCTGCGTAAATAAAGAAATGAGGACGCAATGCTCTTTAGGCTTACTTTGGGTACTGGCCCATAGAAACAAATTGATAAAATATTCGATTTCTTTGACACAAATAAGTGATTCACAAACTGTTACGTTAGAATGAGCATTTCGTCTCCAGGTTATTATTTAACGGTGCAGAGAGCAAGAAAATCGGTTTATTCTGCGCGAAAGACCCTTTGTTTAAGGGACTTGAAATTGAATGTGTGTCCCTGGCTGGCATGTTTTAGGAGCTGGGCAAGCTGGACGCGGCCTTGGTGGAGCATAACGGAATGATGCGAAGCGCCATCCCTGTCTTACCTCTTCCGCTGGCGTGGGTCTGTCTCGTTTTCAATGTGTTCGTACCTGGACTCGGTAAGTTCAACTGCACTTTACATTTTTAATCTTGACTTCATTATTATTATGTCTTATGTTCCAACTGTCGACCACAAATTGAGTTCCTTTGTTTTACACTTTTAGATCTGAGTGCATTTATTTGCACTCGCACAATCAGTGGGAGGAAAAGACAGTCAAATAAGCAGAAACTAACGTATTTTATGAAAAAGTCGAAACAGGTTTTACAAGTGGATGAAAGTAATGTAAGATTACGCATTGCGCAAAATGCAATAGTGCGTCGTGTCTACCTTTGCGACCTTTGGAGAAATCCCGATCAGTTCCGATCGAAAATTCCCGATCCCCAAGATCGAGTAATCGATAAGGAAGCAGTATTTCCGATTGGAAATATGTCGGATTTCGAGTCGGATTTTCCGATCGGTCGTTGTGTTCCGATCTACTTTGGAATCGGATTTCCGATCGAATTTGGATTCAGATTTTCGATCGGCCATTGTATTCCGACCGACCGTTGCGTTCCGATCGGATTGGGAATAGGTTCTCCGATCGATCTTTTTCCCATATCTCATGGGAAATTCCCGATCGGGATTTCTATCAGAATTTTCGACTGAGATTTGATTGATTTGTCAAGTTTGCAACAATGATACACCCTGAAGCGTAGTTGCTGACCCTGAATTCAAATTATTTGAACAAGGAAAAGTCATACTACATGGTAATTATCACTGTTGTGAATCTTAATCACAGCCTTGTTGAACCTACGTGCTCCCCGCGCGCCACGGCGAGCCGCACGCATCGCAGGAAAAGTGCCGGTTTGCCCTTTTTCCGGATTTTATCGACCTGCTTTGCCTTGCAAGGTTAAGGTTTGCTAATGATGTTTGGGTATCGGATCAACGGTTAGGTGCGTGGGAGAGAAACAGCGTACTCACTTCTTGAGTTCGTACGCGTAATTGCGTACGGACGAATCAACGTGAAAAACAATTGCGGTTCGAAAAAACATTTGAAAATTGGAGGGGAAAAGGTAGCTGTCATATGCGCCAAAAACCACAAGCGCCAACGCCGCAAGCGCCAATCCGTAACCGCCAAACGAGAAAGGTCGCAAACGCCAAAGGTCTTAACCGCAATACTAACCTTACCTAACCTAACCTAACCTAACTTAACCTAACTTGACCTAACCTAACCTATACGAGCTTTGGCGTTTGCGACTTTACTTGTTTGGCGGTTACGGACTGGCGCTTGCGGCGTTGGCGCTTGTGGTTTTTGGCGCTATCGAATGCCCCCCGGGAAAAAAAAACAGCAAAAAAATGAATTGTGTTTTTACAGGGACTCTGTCGATGGGCCTGTTTTGCCTGTGTGTGGGCAAAGCCCGCTTCTCGACTTCAGACACGTTCAAATCCAGGATAGGCGCGATGTGCGTGGACGTGATGGTAAGCGCCACCCAGCTCTTCACCGTCTTGTTCTGCCTCGTCGGATGGGGGTGGAGTATATGGTGGGGCGTTATCTGTCTCCGGCTTGCAAGTAAGTAAAATTACAGTACACTCCGACTGAATGGAGCGACTGAATGAATCTAGAAATGGAGCCTTTAAAATTTAGTGTGATAGTGCTGTAAATAATGCTAATAATCTCGAAACGACGGCTGGTTTTCCTTTACAAAATATTTTAACTTTAGTACGGCCAAACACGCAACATTTAGCTGTTTAATGATCTTCTTTTTTTTTAATCCTTTTCAAATAATATTCGAAGTGACTTAACTTTGGAATTATTATAGGACTCGGAATGGACATAAGTGATCTACAAAGTCGCTTCGACTTAAGATTTTGAGTAAACCGACTTCGAGAGGGAAAAGGACACTCGTCAGTCACTAAAGAAAGAAAAACGACAGATAAGATCGATTCGCACTGAGAATGAAATAGATGCATCATTAGGATTTCCATCCGTCGTGCAGCCAAAAGCTATTATTCTTTAAGAGTTTAACGGCGGAGGGACGTCTTTTTACTTCCATGTTCGCAGATCGGAGGGCATTCGATAGCGCCAAAAACCACAAGCGCCAGTCCGTAACCGCCAAACGAGAAAAGTCGCAAACGCCAAAGTTCGTATAGGTTACGTTAGGTCAAGTTAGGTTAGGCTGAGTTAGGTTAGGTTAGGTAAGGTTAGTATTGCGGTTAAGAGCTTTGGCGTTTGCGACTTTTCTCGTTTGGCGGTTACGGATTGGCGCTTGCGGCGTTGGCGCTTGTGGTTTTTGGCGCTTATGATAGCTACCCCGCAGAACAAGGGAGTCCGAACTGACGAAAAATCGGTATTGATCTTAGCACAGGTTTTCACACGAACTGTTTTATTTTTTTCCAGAGAAATACAAACGAATCAGGATGGCTGAACGGGCAGCGGCCATGAAGCCACCAGAGGACGTTTCAGGGTTCGTGATGACGCCGGCCGCCCAGGACGTGGAGCGGGGCCCCGCGCCGAAGCCCCCGTGAAGTCGACAGGTGGGCCCCACGCCGGCCCGCGCGCCACCTGGGGCCCCCAAGATCGCATTCATATCACACAAAGCACTTAAGTGAAAGTGTCAGAATATTTTTCTAGAATGGCAATAAAAGAAGGAGCGCTGCAGTACCGATCGGCGGGCTAACAACTATCGTATCTACAATTATCTCTGAACATGAGGAGTGAATCGACCCCTGTCAGGAAATTAACGCAAATCAACACAACGCAGTTTTCGATAAATTAACATGATATTCTTGCTGTAAATCATGCGAAATTTTGGTATCATAAACACTTAGGTTAACCCGTTTCTGTGACGTGATTGAAAAAAACACGTTTGAAACAAAATCGTTTTTTCCTTTTTTTGGTGTTTTAAATCGTTGTGTTAATGTTTTTTCTTTTATTTTGGTACGTTCCTGCGTTAGAATCGCGGGAATACATTTTCTCTTTAATTAATTTTCAATGAGTTCCGGTACCAAAATGTACGCACTAGACAGTAGTGCAACCGGAGGGTAAAAATCTGTGAAACATCAGAAAGACACCCGCTCCAGAAAAATTAAAGTAAAAAAATAAACAAAAAAGCGTAAATCGACTTGTTTTTGCTTTCAGAAACCCGTCGATCGACGCTTGCTCGATATCGTTATCCATTTCTAGACGTGATATCAAGTTTTTAATGCATTGAATAGTAGATATCCGGTTACTGTCGTTGACCTCTCGTTACTCGCTCGTTAATCCTTTATATATCGAAGTGGATAGTTGTTTGCCCCCGATCAAACCCTACGGATATAATGAAGCAGTGCCTTAAGTGTACCTGAAAAGTGACAAAAATGTCGGGTTCACAGGGGTACAACGACCACCGTAAACCCACTCATGTAACATCCTTGTCTAACCCATCACAACACGATAAATATTCATGAAGTTACTTCTGTCATGAAGAAGAGAACATATCTTGTAACCTCAGGAATATGTTTTTAATTGGTAAACCAACAATGTATGACCAGCTCTCTTTTGTGGCTGAGTTTCCTGTTCAGGAAAATCGCAGGGATATTTTAGACGATTCTGATGTTCTGCGGTCTCCTACGTTAACTCACATGATCCCCTTTTAACGACTGAGGTGTTCCCGCCTGACTCAACATCGAGGTTAAAGAAGTACGGTATTACCGTTACGTCGTTACAGAATGTAATCGGGAACGTGTAAGTTAACGTCTGCAAAGGCGACCGTTTTCGTTCCCCCCCCCTCTAAAATTATCATAACTCGGGGTAGTTTTTAGTGGGTTGATGATTTGCTCATTTCGTGTAAATGGTTTAGTATAATTAGGTCTTATTTAACCAAAGCACTTATCTTAAACTTTTGATATAAAGTACGTAGTTGAAAATGATTTTATTTTAAAAGCGGCGCATAGTGCAAGCTTTCCGCTTGAATGCAGTGATGGGTTTAAAATCGACATATAATCGGATATTTTGATTACGAATAGGCTACATAACGCTAAATCGAAACAGCAGCTTAAAGACAGTAAAATGCAGGGGTAAACCAAGTTCCTTTATTAGTATTATTTACAGTATTACTTGTTAATTTTTGCACTAATAAGATGGGGAGAAGGATTTATTTCTCGAACTGATGAAAAAAAGCTTTTCTTCTCGAGCATGTTTTGTTTAAGTATTTTCTGCAGAGAACTCTCCGATTTCTTTGCGGCAGTGTGTTTCTGTCCCAAAAATGATTTTGATTTCTTTCGGAAGGATTACCCAATCTCTTTATATTTTGTTTTCGAGTTACTTTTTTTTAAAAAAAAGAGGAAATGAAAAGAAACGATTGTCATCCTAGAATACAGTATGTGCGCGCACATGTTTGGTCATGTTTTCAGGAATTTCATTCGCCTTAGGCCCAGTTCTGTTTGGAAGCCTACCGTAATTTACTTAATTATGGGCCAAAAACGTTACTTATTAGAGCTGTGCAAAGTGATTGTTGTTCATTTGTTGGACATGTAACTTTGTCTTTCGTTGCTTCTAAACATATTATTGATGCTATACTTTCAAAGTTTCTGCTCCCAGCTTCGACTCCATTTTAAAATTCTGTTCTATTCTTAATATTTTTATACCTATCCAATTCATAATACTTTTAAACCTCTCGAAAGTCATTATAAAAAAGGTACGCTTTTCTTTTCTTTTTTTTTCCTTGGTCAAATCTACTAAAATTTACAAATGAAAAATCGGACATTTCAGTCAGAGTGAATTGTAAAAAATGCCAATCATGCGAACCACTAAACTTATGGTTACATTTTCTTTTATGTTTAGACTGATGGAGTTGAATAACCGATACCTGTATATATGAGCGTACCGCTAATGTAAGAGCGCTACAGACTTTTGTACATTTTTTTTCAATAATTTTTCCCTAAACGAGCGATAAACCTATCTAAATATTGATAATGGATTGCACAACTATGTTAACCAGTTACTGTGCTTAAACATCGCATCAAGACATTTTTCGTGGCGTTGGATTGTTTCCACGCTTACGCACTGTGAACTCTAAAGATCTGAGATGAAAAGGAAAAAATAAGACAAAGTTGGCCTTGGGAGCCGTATTGATCAGTTTTCATTGCATCGTCATGTCTCTCTTTTTTGTCCTGATCAATGGAGCTGAAATCAGACAAAAGAAAATAAATATCAAAATTAGCAAAATCATTTTTTCTAATCAGTGATTTTCCTTTTTTGTTTCCTTTTTTTGCTTGTCATATTATTTTTTTACTTTTCATATTTAGCTCCTTGAATGTGTGTACTTGAAAATGTACCATCTCTGTAATCCAAAGATGCACCTTGTGCGCTGATGCGGTTTAAGAGGCACAACAGCCACATCTGCAAGCGGTTGTTGTGCATCCTTAGATTTCCAAGTTAAAGGTATGGTAGGCGATAACTAGTTATAAATTTTGATGTGTACCAGAACCTATGGATGTGTTACCTATGTAACTACTGTGAGTTCTGGACCAAAAACTACCAGCTGTAGCGAAAATCTCGCTAATCTTCAACTTGGAGATCTCTATTCTACGGCACCATTGTCCGACACAAGAGAAAACTGAATTTGAACTCAAATGGTTCCTTTACGCCAGTCAGAGGTTTGATGGTGAGACGAACGACAAGATCGCGCTGGTCGCTATGAAAGACAAATCAACGGTGACAGTGTAAATGAAGAACAGTTCTTTTTTTAAGAAATTGGAAACTCACGCATCAGGGTGAGAAGAAAGAAAAAAAATGAACACTCGATTTGTTATTTATAAGTAGGTCATCTTCACCATGCGACGCACAAGTCCATTTTTTATACAGTGTTAGGTTAGGATACTAACCTATGAAGTCGTGCAAAGCACTGAATCGCATTCGAATTCGCTCAGACTGAGTGATAGTTCGATCTTTTGGGATGTGGAAATGTAACGTTAGAGCGAATTGTGAATCTGAATCGGGCCCACGCATGCCTCATCTCTTTTCACGTACAACTTCCATTTGAAAGCGTATACCTACATTTTGTAACCAGCTTAGGTATGAAATAAATTATTATTATGAAGCATGTAAGCGTTTTATTGGAGCCATTAGTCATTTGATGTTATTTTTTGTGACACGAGAACTAGTGTATTCGTGCTAAATATCCTCCGACCATATGGAACTATTTTTACAGTATAGTTCTCGTGTACTACTGTTATTTTGACAAGGTTTTTTTTTTAATTTCCTCTGACTTTTATTCTCTTAGGCTGCATTTATTTATGAAGTTGCTGATTGGCCGTGCTCCAAAAAAGTCCGATGCAGTTGATCGTTATCTACGTTAGGGATCGTCCAGAAAAGACGCCCGCACTCGAAAGGGAGAAATGGGTCTCACGGGCCGAAAACGCGGACAGGGACGGGCTGAGGGGGAGGTCCTTAAGCTGCTGCTGATGTCCTCATCGTCAAATGGCAAAGACGGTTTCAAGACTAATTCTATCAAATCGATCTACACGACGTATTGATTTACCGGCATAAACCCATTTGACTTTTAACTCATTTCTTGAAATCAGAATATGAACATTAGGTCTTCGACTGAACGCAAAAAAAAAGATCAACAGAAGGTTTAAAAAAAAAGCTGAAAGAAATGGAAACTCGTGGCTTGTACCGGATTCTTGGTCCTTCAAAGTGGGCGTCCGGGGTGGGAATACCGGTATGTTGTGGACCCGCCCGCGATGGACGTGGGCGGACACGCACAGCAAAGACGAGAAAACCGTTTAAGGGAATGCTATACCTGTCTTGGATGTAAAGTAAAACGTGGGTAGTTCGTATTTTGGTTAACTATAGGTAGCTAGTATTTTAGTCATGTTTCAAGATAGACCAATGTTCAGAGGAGCCACATCAACGGAAGGCTCTCGCCGAGACCATTTGAATTATGGCTGAATAACATAGGTCTATCTTGAAGATAGCAAAAATACGTAAGCTACACTACCCCCGTTTTACCTGTAGTTTTAAACCCAAACCCTGGTAGCACACTAGCGCTTTTTATGCGCATTAAAAGCGCATTTTGGTATTCGAAATGCGCTTTTAATGCGCATAAAAAGCGCTGGTGTGCTACCTGGGAAGCTGGTGTAGAACTCTTTAAAACAGGTGTTTCGTTTTTTACCCTGCGGTGTAGGAGGGCGAGTCAAAATAATGTCGGAAGGTCTGCGAACGTCTATTATGGACGACCCTTAACCATAATATCTTTTTTTGAAGTGTTTATTGACCCGATTGCCTCATATGAATGTATTAGGTTGGGTTCCGTGCGTTCAATGTACTTCCCATTTAAAATGGATTAGGTTAGTTACGTGCATTCAAGTCTCCCTATATTAATTACATGTCGGGTCAATACGGTACCTTTTTTTGTTTTTTTTTTGTTGTTTTTTTTCTCAGCGTCCGATCAGGGAACCGAACTCAACCGATTCATGTCGAACGCTCGGCAACACACGAAACGCGACGAAACGTGATTAGGATAAAAGACCGATTTTTAAGGCCGCCAGAGGGCGCTGTAAGCTCACGTCCAGCAGGTCAGCAGGTCCATAGTTCGAAACCAGCTGCCAGCAAGGAAGCACGTTTCGTTTTGTCTGGTGTTTTGTGTTAAGTGGTGTTTGTGTTGTGTGGTGTTTGTGTTGAGTGCTGTTTGTGTTAAGTGGTGTTTGTGTTGTGTGTGAACGTAAAAATCTTCAGATTCTAAAATCAACTGCATCGTCACAATAACTGGTGAGAATTTTCAAATGGTCAGTTCTATTCGCACGCCTATGCTAATACAAGGGAGACTTGAACGCATGGAAAAAAAATCTAATGCATTTTAAATGAGAAGTGACTTGATCGCAAGGAAACCAACCTAATGCAATATAAATGGGGCTGCGTGTGACTTGTCACTTTGTTTTCAAAGTAATGCACTTAAATTCTAACGACCGACAAACACAATTTTAAAAGGCCACGAACATCACATGATTGTCTTTTTTTCTTACAACAAAGCATTTCTTTGCATTAGGCTATGAAAGGGACTCAAAAATCTTTTCTTAGCCTGTACACATACTACTAGTGACTTGCTGGTTGCTGACCAAAACAAACAATTACGAAAGGAGATCGAACATTGCACTTTACTTTCGTTTAGGTTCTTTTGTTTTGATGTTTTCGTGTTCGTCGTCTGGCTTTGTCGGTTTCGTTTGAACATCCTAGCCAAAGCGATTTGCCACGAGTCCGTGTGCTTTGAGCACAGCGCGCGTTACTTGCCATTTGTATCTCGAAATGTAAACATTTCGCGATTTAACTCGATCGGTTTCAGTCGTCTCGATCCGTCCCATCCGTTTGCTACTGTCCGGGATCGATGGCACGGCAGATGAGATGAGAGAGAGAGAACACTGACAGACAGGTCTCTTTTCTCTCTTGCCCGTCGAGGCAGCGCAGCATTCATCGCTCAATACTTAAATCACCGAAAGCTTGCCGAAAGCTTTCCTTTCCTATGCAATAATCTTGAGTGATAATAGATTCTCCGTGGACGATGTAGAGTTATTTTTTGACTCCTCGTATTACAAATAAAAACTGGGCGGTCCCAATTTCTTTCCTGTGATCTCAGATCAAAGAATCTATGTGGATACCCATATGTGGACATTATGGTTGAACCATGTCCAAGTCTCCGTAAGTGGATTACCAACCATGCATTGTGCATTTACTTTATGTTCGTATCAAACTGCAGCACGTTTCTCTGCCAAAATTAAATCATCCTTCTGCTGTGACGTTGTGCCGGTATCTGGAAGCGGTGCCGCAGAGTCGAACAGAAAGTTGAGTTTCTCGATTTCGATAAGAGAGGATAGTAAGATCGACGTAAGTCTTGGACGTGGCCTATCTCGAAGGATCTGCGTACACCTAGATCACCGTCATCTTAGCGTCAGTAGTCTCTTTTGTTACGGCACACAGCAAATTTAATAAAAAGTTGCGCGTTTAAACCTCTTGTTTCCCATCCTGATTCAACCTCTCATAACACTAGTAGGATAAGCCTCATATCCGCGCAGTTCAGGCAGGTCAGGTAGCCTCGCTTTTCTTAACTGTCGCCTCTCACTTTTCGGCGGCGCTGCTACGGAACAAGTGGCATCAGGCTTCACGACCGTTTGGTCACGTTAATTAATGAAGGTTAAGTGCTTAGTGTCTCGCTCTGCTCGGAGTCGCAATAAAAGGTGGAACAATTTACGTAGAAAATGCTTTAAAAAACAAATAACTTGTATTAAGGAGAGGGTTTGGGACAGTGTTGGGTTAGAACGGTCAGAATCAACTCTTCTGACCAAGTTTTCCTTTGGTTTATAGATGACTATCCGACATTGCGAAAAACAACTGATTGAAAACGCGAAAACCATGATGGAAAGCTTTGAAATTTTGATGACGGACATCTGGTCAGGACAACAGCTCCATCCGAAAGTTTTCAGTTAAAACTTGCAGCGCTTCTAAACGACATCCCTGGTTTTTGATTCGTAATTGAACCATGTTTAGATATTCACTTTTAAAGGAGTTGTTTTGTAGTCCCCAAAGCGGCTTTGTGGGAATTTAGAAGTATTACTGAGCGACACCCTGTTAACGCAGCGATTGATGCTCTCTCGATTTTTTAGAGGTAGATTTTTTACTGAATTCTGGATTTTCTACGTAGTAGGCAACACGCATGGCACTTGTGTCGAGCGGGTTGCATCGTCATTTTCCAAATAAATCTTCAGGGGCTCGCAACTCGCTCGGTACTTCATTTTCTACGGTTACGTCGGTAAACCTAGGTGGAGTTAGGTGGTGCTTCTCTCTGCTGTCACTCCATTTGACTTTGCGGCGAAAGGGTAGAACAAAAGAGGTGGAAAATCGAGCGTTACTAGTTCTGATGCTTGTTCTGAAATGCTGGGGAACTATTAACGCTGCGAGTGAGACTGCTCATTAGGCTTAAGTCTTTTATTTAGGCGAATCGCTTTGGGACCTGTTAGCTTTGCTGGAGGGTAATCTGGGCGGAGTGGGGGAACACCGCGGGATGATAATAGCAGCGATCCGAAGCTACCATTAATCCTTGCTCCGTTGAGAAGCTTCGTAGACTTAGATTTCGATTTCAAACCGTTCAGCGAACCGTTCAGCCAGCTGCTCGGCTCTTGGGGTGAATCGACGCCGAAAAGAACGCCTTTTAAGCCTACATTTCTGAGACACCCGCCCGATTCCAAAATTGCACCTGCGAAATAATAGCAAACTCACAGAGTGCCTTTCTCCTCGTAGCGTGTCACTGTAAAAAAGTTACACATTATTTACATTTCTTGTGTTCCACTGGTTGCCAAGCCATGCGCAGCGACATTGGAGCAAAAGGTTGGACAATTAACCTAACATAACCGTCGCAAAACCCTTTGACGCACACTACCCTGCGACAGTTACTGCCGCTAACAGTCAGACGTGACAGGCTAGACGACAGCCGAGTGGATAGCCGTCGCAAAAGCAAAGCACAAATTAAAATAATCTAATTCATGCACATTTAACGTTCACCCAATCTACCCGGTTGTACGTCGTTGATCATCATAATGCAACGTAGGGTAAACCGCAGGATGGAAAACTCGAAGTAGAAAATACTAATTTTGAAACTGAAAAGTGCCGCTTGATGGCGTCAACACACGGCCAGTTAGATCATACGAGGTATCACATGGTTATATTCGAAAGAATCCGGTGGACTCTGACGGGGGTCGAAATGTGAGCGGGTGAGCACCTAAACCTAAGCAATCTTGAAAGGGTTAAGTGTCTGTCAAGTAGCGGCTGAATTATTTGCATAGGAGGAACAGCGCCGAGGGATTCTAGATTATGCAAACCCTCCCTCAGTCCGCCCATCACATGATTCAAAGTCTGATGAATTGCAGACGCGAAGGATCAAGTCCATTTGCTCGTCAGCTAATAATCCCTTTTTTTCTTCAAAAAGTGACCGTTGGACACAGAAAAAGCATTAATCCGCTCTCTTTTCCACTCATTTTTAATGTGTTCTTTTTAGTTTAAGTGCACAGTTAAACAGATTACAATCTGTTTGAGATTAGTCAAGTTTGAGGGTCCGTTTCTTAAAATATATCCTCACTGGCGATTGACAGATCGGGGATGCTCCATTTCCAAGCGAGTCAGCGAGCGCATAAAATAGTTTTTGACTTCATCGGACTTATGACGTGACGGAAACTGACGTGACTCCCGTCACGTGCAGTGACAGGTGACGCCGCGTGACGGAACGGAACGTAAGATGTGTGATCCAAACTCTCGCCCCAAACGTCCGTCTTCAGAGGGTTTTTTTATTATTATTATTATTCATTTTATTTCGCGCTGTGCGCAGTTTGCCGCCCGTAAGTTCTTAATACTACCGGTATTAGAAGGATGTCTCAGTTGAATAGCTGCTATCCCCATGAGAGGATCAACGTGATCTGCTGATTCGTGCAGAGCACCGTAAGATCACGCATGATTTTCATTTAGCAAGCATTCTACGCTTAAATTTTACAGATTGTATTTTTCATGTCTTCCGTTCTTCGCCGACTCAATCTTGCACTATAAATATTAACGACTACCATAACTGATATTAGGTGCTCTAGTCCTTGCTCGGATTGGTTGTCGCCAACCGCTTCCTCTCAGGAGCAGCTGCCGCGATAGCTGACCATGCGTCGAAACTGCGTTCCATACTATTCTCGGGACGTCTTTCTAGTCACAAATTGGCTACAATTGCGCTGATCTCTTTTTCGCACTTTCTTGCCGCTTTAGGGTCAAGGAGATGAATTCGCTTACAAAGAATTCCTAGGAGGCATTCCAACAGCCAAAAGAGTCTTGGTATTGAGTACAAGTTTGGCAGTGACCGCGACAAAAGATGAAAAGTTGCCAATTCTTACCGGTAATCTGCCAAGCTATTGTGATGCCTCATACTTTGTTGGCAGCCATAGAGTTGCAATGATTCCCACCTCCCTTTGTTCACAAAAAGGAAAGTGAGACAAGTACTCATTGCTTGGAAAACTACGCCCCAACACTGCAAACTGACAATGAGTAACCAACAGTCCCGGGTTCGATCCCACTTTTCTTTTTCTCGCACCTCTTTTAACCAACCGTTCCGCAATATTGTACACTCAAGGTACAACAGTATTTTACCAATGCTCAACCTTACCAAACTGCTCAACTGTGAATTTCCTTCGAATATCTATGTTGGTATCGGCAGCAGAAAGTTTTCATAAAAGACCAAAGTTATTGTGTGCCCGGATAGGTCGTCTTCTCCCTGCTTGCTCCTATGTCACCAACTTTACTTCGGTTTGGATAACTTCATTTCCTTTTTATTAAAGAGACCAATTTTAATAACAGATTACTTTTCCAAGATGTTGTTTCCATAGACGTTTTCCTTGCTTTGTGTAACCTGCTGATAGCGGAAAACTTCTTCCGAGACTTAATGAAAAACGCCTAATGGTTTTCTTTATTCTGCGGGAATAAGAGGGGAGCACATTCGCCGGGTGTAAGGAGCACGTTTTGTTCCACTTTTCCCTTTAGATGCAAATGCTGTTTTCACAATTATTCTTATTTCACTACTCCTCTTCTAAGCGTATTTTTTTGTGTGTGTAGAATATTAACATAAAAAAGTCTATATCGAAAAAAGTGCATCTTGACGCCAGTAAATTTTGGGTATAGGTTACCTTTAAAATTCGTCTATGAGACCGAACAGTTCAAGTTTAAAATAAAATAAAGCTCTCCTCC
>Ga0058701_10002449_pt1 | contig 14075 bp, 9 predicted proteins | sample AgamicOrMae_FD_97039 | JGI IMG/M metagenome (GOLD analysis project Ga0058701, IMG submission 97039) | Agave microbial communities from Guanajuato, Mexico - Or.Ma.e | ecosystem: Host-associated > Plants > Phyllosphere > Phylloplane/Leaf | place: Guanajuato, Mexico | collected 2012-06-04 | reverse complement strand
TTTAGAGGTGGAAAAGTAAGTTCACCCATCAAGATGATTATTGAGTTGTTTTGTTTTTTAGGTCTAGATCCAGCAGGACCTCTCTACGAATTATCTTCTGTAGAAGGCCGCATTGACGCCTCTGTAGCAACTGTTGTAGATGTCATACATACTGCCGCGGGGTCATGGGGGCTGCCTAAACCAGTCGGACTCGTAGATTTCTACCCAAACGGAGGAACATGGCCTCAGCCTGACTGCATAGGCAACATGTACGACATTGATGGTACGATCGATCGAAAATCCTTTAAGCTCAGAGTGATGTCTTTTTCTTGTATCTCAAATATAGTAGAGAACTTTAGTAAAATCTGTGTTTTTCCTAGGTCTGTGCAGTCACACCATTTCATTCGAATACTTTGCCCACTCAATCAACCATCCGAACGCGTTTATAGGTCACCGTTGCGAAACACCTAGTATTATTAGAGGGCTGTGCTCTGACAGTTCTGACATAGCTATCATGGGCGAACACATTCATTTTAGGTAAGTGACAGATCTGTATGTTTGCATTTCTTTCCTCTTGTATACCGGGACTACCTTTCTTTCGCCGCCAAGCCTTGTGAAGTAACAGTAAAGCGAGATTATGACACAGGGTTACCTATCGTACGCGATCGTTTATCGTTCATATCTCCATTAGGTGATGAAGAGTCGAACCAAGTGCCCATAAAATGCAACCTTAAAAACTTCCCAAGATTTAGTTATGTTGTACGCTTACACTGTTGGCTGAATTCGTGTTTTAGTAATATTTTATTTTTTCCCTAGGGTTCCCGGATTATACTATTTACAGGCGAGGCTTAATCTAACTGGGCCAAATCTATGGCAAAGCTCCTAACGTCCTAGAAATCTGACCATTCAAGGCGTTACGTCGAGGATGTGAACTTGAAAACCCATTTGACTTTGCGCTTCTGTGATTGGTCGATTTTTGAAATCGAGAATGAGGCCAGGAAAATATAACGTTAAGCATGTACTTTAAGTACGGCAGTGACGCACAGAGAACTCCGTCGATACCTCCTTCCCCCACTACCGACAACGCGCCTGCCCGTTTTCTCCGTCCCCACCTCCGCTGCGCATCTTTCAAGAAAATGTTTAAGGATCCGTCTTAGCTGATCGGAATAAAAATAACGGATCGGAATAAAGAATAAACCGGTACTAGCACACCTTCTGCCTCGCGAATATGCTATCCTGCTTGAACAGGCAGGATTTATCTTCTATGCCAAAAAGTGTCAAGCTAGGTTACATTGTTGAGTTCGTTACTTACGTAGCATTACGTGCTGTAAGGTAGGTTAGCTCAGGATGCATGTAAAGATCCTCAGATCTAGTTTCAGCTGCAAGTCCTTTGACCGATTGTCAGCGACGGGCTGGATAGACAGGAACTAACAATCAGCCTTTAGGCAGCATGCATAACACGTGTGTTGTGCGGGTTGCATCGTCATATCAGAAAATTCCAAGAGGCTCGTTCGTAACTCGCTTGGTATCATAACATTCGAAATCACAAAAGTATCATCCCTCCTAGGTCACATATTTTTAGGTTTCCCATGTATTTAACAGTCAATATTGCCCTTAAGGCAAAATAATATCCTTATAAAAGTTTGAAACGTAAAAGTTTGAAGTGGTTAATTATTATGACATAAGAGTTGGTTTCTGAAATATTCTCCATGTGTTCTAGATTTATCGCGGAATTCCTCGTATAGTAAATTGTAGATTTTTTGTGAGTGTTAAGTGTAACAGGAAATGTCCATCTCCTGGCCGAGACAATGTTTATCAAAGTGTGCCCTACTTCGCGCTAGGAACAAGTCTACAGACGTGAATCTAGGGACTGCTATCTTCTACTAGTTTTAGTTCAGAGTAGTCCACAGTCAACAAAACCTATGTTCACTGAAAAATTAAAAAAGTTTTAGGAAATCGTGTCGAGCAAAACAAGATTATAGAGCGCCCCTACGACTACTCCACCTCTTCCGTAATTACTGTTAATTAATCGGTAATTGCCGTATTACCCTTGTCAGGATATCTCTACCCGTTCATTGAAATCGCAAAAGAATTCATCATTGCCTTTTAACATTCTCATATCAATATCATGAGCCTATTGGCGCGCATATCAAAATATCTTTCTTAAGTACTCTGACCTTTAATCATGTTATTAATTAACAAGTGCATGTTATTTTTTTTAACAATGTATCAAAAGAAAAATCAGAAGAAAGGGCGTGACGAGAGCTTCTCACCAATGTGGCAATAAATGGCCCTGTATAGAAAACTGTTCAAAATACCGTTACGTTATTTTTAAGGTAGAATTGTGAATAAACATATGAATGGAAAGTGCTAGAGGAGCTCTTATGGACAACTGATGCGTCAACCTAGATAACCAACCAATTCACGTGAATCTGGTGCATCTAAAATATCTACGTCATAAACACGTCCCAAACAGGTTTTTTTCCTTTTTTTTGTATAGTTATTTTTACCGGGAGAGTTTTGGATTTTTGACTTTAATGTTCGGTTAGGAGGTACAGTTTTACGTTGGTATTCTGCAGGAATGGGGGATTTGTGAATCATGAATGTTAACTCTGTGTGTGTGTGGATTAAACGTAGGTTACTCATCGGAGTCCACGCCTTAAGCGATATCAACGCGTGGTGAATGTACCGCGTAAGAAGAGATAACACGGCGTAAATCAAAGATGATGATGTTTCGGATCCTTGGAAACGTTTAAGTCTTTTTGCAAGCACATTTTACACGCGAGATTTTTATAGATCCGTAAAACACTTTTTTTTCCCTCAAAGATAGGGAAAATTGCGCATATTCCGCTACTAACTGAACTTCTGTCAGTGCAAGCGATTTGAGATAAAATGCATCTAACTTTGTGAGCTTCGTAATCTTAACTCCAGATTAGAAATAATCTCAGCAGAGGTTGATCTTGGAGTAGCTCCCCTCAGTTTTAATTAGCACGTCTGTGCGACAGCCGACCGGATGGAATCTCAGAATAGACTGATGAAGATGTTTTTAGGACTTATTCTCGCGGAAGTAACATTATTATTTGCGTCAGTGCATGGTAAGTTCAAACAAGTTTCTTTGGTCATTTGAAAAATCGTAGTTCGAGGGAAGAGCATGATTTATTGTTCGAAACTGCGCCTTTTATAAGAGAAACGATTTGCAGTTCCTAGAAATTGCGATAATCTCAACACCCTGCGGAACCTCTTCTAACCTAACTTAACAAACCTATGCTTGATTTAGTACGTCTAGACCCAACCGCCATTCCGGGAGTAGAGGCACTGTAAACTAAGTTAGTAGGTGGTACTACAGAGCCTCACAGGGAGAGATGCGTCATCATTGCATTCCATCCATCAGCGTCGCTGGTTTCATGCATCCCACGAATCGGCGCACAGCGCGGGAATAAGTTGTCACCTCTCTCCCTACGAGGCTCTCTGGTACAGGATGATTTCCGGCCTCAGACCGGTTCAGAGCCACACACAGTCTGACCTCTTGCAGTCACTGGAATAGCAGTCTAAAAGACCTCACGTGGCAAACGCGAGAGAAAGAGTCAGTGGCCGCATTACAGTAGGCCTCATGCGAAAACGGCAGCTAAAAGCGATACCGGCGCAACCCCCAACAATCTAAAGTAACCTAGCGATTAGTTGGCGGGAACTGCAATAATTTATCATTCTGACTAATGTTTGACAGGCTCGAAAAGTGCGAATAATGCCTTTGGGTTTGATGATGGAACGTATTTTACACGTGATTCGAACGCTCAATTTTTCATATCCGCAGGTTTACCTCAGGTACCGGTACCCCCTCCGATGGAGGTACCCCCTCCGATGCCGGTACCCCCTCCGGTGGAGGTACCCCCTCCGATGGTGGTACCCCCTCCGATGGAGGTACCCCCTCCAATGGAGGTACCCCCTCCGATACCGGTACCGATACCAATTCCGTCTGAGACGCTGAAAACTGTGGCTGAGCTCGCGGTTTGGGAGTCTCTGGGGATATCCGATGCTGAATTTACCTTGGATGACGCTTTTTTGTCATCCCTAGGAATCGGCCTGCCTCCTGATTACAGCTTAATGAAATTCGTACTGTTCAACCAGTGAGTACAGGGAGATGAAGGGTATGAAAAAAACTGTTCTTAAACCTGCGTTTGTGTTTCAGAGCGAACAAGACAACTGGAACTGTCATTACAGCAGACAAAAAAACGCTGAAAAAGACTCTGGACAAGGATATTCCCACGAAAATTTTCATTCATGGCTTTCAAAACAACCTGAATAGCGAGGTTCCGATGCTGATAAAAAATGGTAAATAGATACACTTTTTTTTCGAAATTTTAATCGAGAGAAATCAGTCTATTTGCTATAGGTAAAAACTCGATGGTACAAACTTTCACTCGATCCCTTCGATTTAACACTATCGATTACGCATGGTTTAGTTACCTTAAGTTCAGTTAGATCACTTTAGGTATGGCTACAAGGTAAGCTTAGGTTAGGACTTTAGTAATATTATCATAGGTAATTTTACAAGCTTAGTATCTGTCGCTTATACTGGCCATTCGATTCTCGATAGTAAGTTATCTAAGGGACCGAGGGAAAACGACCTATTGTATTTCGTAAATATCGCGACTCGGCTGTGCTCATTTTTTGAGCCATTCTGTACAAGCTTGACCGACGAATTCCTCATGACTTCTTAGCGTACTTGGACTACGCGGACTACAATCTGATCATGGTTGACTGGTCCTTGCTGGCCATACCCCCAAACTACGTGGCCGCACGTAGCCACGCGGTGGGCGTCGCCAATCGGACAGCGCAGCTCCTCAACCTTCTGGACGATTCCGACATCAGCAAGCACAAGGAACAGCACATTATCGGCCATTCCATCGGAGCACAAATCGCCGGATTGGCTGCTGGTCAAGCCAAAGAAACCGTTGGCCGATGCACTGGTAAGTGCACGAAACTTCGCGAAACCTGATTTTGATGTTACCGTCACCGATGAAGAGAAACCCGTTTCTGTTAAGGACTTGATCCTGCTGGTCCTCTGTTTCAACTATCGTCGGATAAGGGAAGATTGGATCCTTCGGATGCTAAAATAGTGGATGTCATTCACACGACAGCGTCCTTTTGGGGGTTCGCGGGCCCGATCGGTCACGTCGACTTCTATCCGAACGGGGGAGTGTGGCCTCAGCCGGGTTGCCTCGTAGACATTGACGGTAAGTCTCGTATTATGGCCCCTAAACAAGAGGATATTCAAATATTTGTTCTGAACTTAAAGCTTGAGCCGACCGCGGCCTCTCAGTGGTGACATTGATGTTTTCCAGCGTAGAAGTTCTTTAATTATAAGTGCGGTACTAATTTTTTTTTTGGCTTCTTATACAGGAAGGTGTAGTCACGCCGCGGCCGCGCGCTTTTTCGCCCAAACAATCAGCAATCCCACCGCATATACGGCATCTCTGTGTCAAACGCACGGGATCATCCGTGGTGCTTGCCCCGTGACCGGCGTCACCGCCACGATGGGCGAATCCCTTCAATATAAGTAATTATCTTGCCCTTAATGAACTTTTCCGAAAATAAAAGTACCAGCGCGGAACTGGTACGACTTACGATGTATTGATCTTGCAGGACACCGGGAATGTACTACCTGCGAGCGCTGCCGCCGTTGACCGCACCTTGACCTAGAGCACTCCACCTGGGCCATAATTACTGTTAATTTTTTCTAAGTCTCTATAAGAAGAATAAAGATACGATTAGGGAAGCTACTTTTGTAATGAGCTTTACGAGTGATACCGCTATCTTTAAATGGTGAATCTCAAGTGATGCGAAGGTCAGCGCAAGCGACTTTAAGACACCAGTAGGGCAGGTTAGGTTAAGATGAAAAAGGTTGAGTTAAGTCAGGTAAGGAATAGGTTAGGTTAGATAAGATCAGGATACGTTGAAATCAACTTTTGCCTCTGGATAAGAACCATCTCCACAGCATAGTCATGAACCTGGTTTATGAGGGTAAAACGTACGTATTCCGATTAGACAGCCGTATCAAAAGAACAGTCTCGTCAAGAGCTTTCTCTATAAATGAGAATTGATGAGTCCATGAGTCTAGCTTCATTGATTCACCAGACTGATTATTCGATCAAACATTACGCTGTTTCAAAAGGTGTGCAAACTGCCACTTTCGAAATATTCTATCAAAAATGTCTGTTGCTGAAAAACCGCCGAATTTCACGGGCGCGAAACGAAACTCACCTAGTGGAAGTGATTATCAAATGGAATAAATTCGAACGGAAGTTGTGTCTGTTGTCGAAGGCCTCTCCTTTTTTTCCGTCTAAATTATAGCCTGAGGTCGAGAGAATGAGGATGTTGGTAGTATCTCAAAGATTACCGGAACGTTGTTAGGAAAGGTTGGTAAAATGCCTTTTACAAACTAGAGGAACGTAGCCGTTTATACTTCTGGTACCAAACTTCCGTCCGACGGAATTCTACGCGGTAAGTGTGTGCGGGGTTTTGCGATTAGGGCGTTCAAGTGATTGAGTATGGTGTTTGTGCATTGTTTTGTGATTTATTTGTGTTTTTGAAGATTTGTACTGGTTCGAATGCGTTTTCTTTTTTTTTCCTGCAGTTTTTTTTCCCCCCAAGTCTGAGGCAACGGGATAAGAACGATGAAATCCCGAATACGACTTTCTCAAATGTTTCCGAAGGTTGTTTTTACAGGATTAGTTCTCTTTGGTTTGCCTGTTCAAGGTGAGTTTATTGCTGCCTTTTTACCTCTTTGATTGATCCTCACCTATTTAAAAAAGTCAAAGTTTTGTGAATTGGTCTCGTTGAAAAGTTCACCCTTCAAAACGAGAGGAATCTTCATTTCTATTCTATATGGCTTGTTTCCAGACATAGGCAACCCGCATGCACGAACGCGAAGTGGTTGTCTATGTATAGGCGTGCTAGAAGCTGCTAACTTGTTTCCAACAATTTCGGTCCCATTATTCCAAGAAGCTCAAAGTACTATCTGTCCAAAAGGTATTGTCCGGTTTCGGTCATGGAACAAGGCGGTGGCCAATGTATTTTCCCATAAGGCGGAGCCTTCCAGCGCGACCAGAACCGGACATTACCTTTTGGACTGATAGTACTGTACATTTCGTTTGAAACGAGTTTTTATATTCGCAGGATTGGACTCGCCTTTCTTTTCTCCTGAATTCTTGAAGGATAAGGCTGAAGCCGCTGTTGAGGAATCTTTGGATAAGATGTTTCACGGCGGCTTTTCACTCACTGACAAGATTTGGTCTACCTCATCACTCAAAGCCCCGCCTGATTACAACACGGTAAAATTTGTACTTTTCAACCAGTAAGTTTAAACTTGAATCAGGCCGGAACAAAACTTTAACTGGAATATGTCGGCTACGAATAATGTGTGTGGGCATTACAGAGCGGACAGAGTAAGGGGTATAGAGGTTGAAGCAAATCCTGGCAGTCTCATGAAATTTCTCAACCCGGAAATTCCGACAAAAATTTTCGTGCACGGCTATCGGAACAACATTTCCAGCAAAGTGCCCGCTCTGATGAAAAACGGTAAACCATGAGAAAATGACGTATTACAAGGTCCAAGAAAATGGCATCTTTAGTGTGCTTAAAGACACATATTTTGATCTAATTTTGATAGAAGGTTGTTCCTTATTTCCAACAGCGTACTTAAATCATGCCGATTATAATATGATCCTAGTAGACTGGTCTCAACTGGCTGCTCCTCGATTGTATGCCTCTGCTCGTAGCAATGCCATCGGCGTTGCCAACCGAACAGCTCTCCTTCTCAACGCTTTAGCGGATTCAAAAATCAGCGCGCCAAAAGATCAGCATATTATTGGCCATTCCCTCGGGGCACACGTCGCAGGATTGGCCTCTGCTGGAGCCAATATAAAAGCGGGCCGATGCACAGGCGAGTGCCGTAGTCTCGTTTATTTGGGAGAGAAGGCTCTCATAGATTTGAACATTTTGTTCAGGTCTTGATCCGGCGGGTCCTTTATTCGAAACATCTACGGAAAGTGGCCGCATCGATGCTTTGGATGCGGATTTGGTTGATGTTATTCACACGACGGCTGCGTATTGGGGTTTACCGAAACCTGTTGGTCATGTGGACTTTTATCCTAATGGAGGGGTGTGGCCCCAGCCCGGTTGCGGGCTAGACAAGGACGGTAATTGACCATCACACGCATTGGGTTGCGCATTACGAAGCGTTATAGGGCGGTTCTTAAAGATAACATATGCTTCTAGTATTAGATGGTAACGAAGGGTTTATTTGAAATGCTGGCCCACAAAACGATCTACTATGTTAACAGTTTTAAGTAGATATTTTCTTTTTCAGGAGATTGCAGTCATACAATATCGGCAAGGTTTTTCGCTTACTCGATCAGTCACGCCAATGTATTTAACGCTTCTCTATGTGAAACACCTGGTATTATCAGAGGAGATTGTCCGCAGTCAAGTGATAATGCCACAATGGGCGAACAAATTCGATTTCAGTAAGTACCGGTATCAATAGTTTGTGCCCTTACCGATCTGTTCATGTGCTTCCGTAACGGTATACCGTTTACAGTTGAGATCAAAATTCGTGTTGCGCTCATACGTGGAACAGCCCATATATAGAACTGATGAATTCAGTTTTCGATTACGCAGTACGCTTTCAGGCAAATAATAAAACCTGTTTGATTTTCTAGGAAACCGGGAATGTACTACCTCCGAGCAGAACTTCCTGTAGAATTATTGAAATAAATTTAACTGTTTATAAAATCATGAATTTAATGCTATCAGTTTGCACAGTACCTTTTCTGTGTCAATGAACGAATTCTGATTGTGAGCTTTATTTCAACTATTTTGACTCCTCGAGGCAGGTTTACAGGTGCTGAAAAAAATAAGTCTATTTGTGGGAACCTGTATTAATAAAGAGTCATGAAAAAGGAACTTGATACACCATTTCCTTATCGCAAAAACTGCTCGTTGGTTATTTTGCTCGATTGCCACTTTTGCAGTTACGCGCCTCGGAAATCGTCCTTGATCACGTGATCTTTCTTCTCTCTCACACATCACCGCACACCGCTCCTCCCCTCGCCCTCCTCTCCTTCTCTCATTCCCGCGCCCCCCTCACCTACAGCAGTCAGCTGTGAGATCATCAACCAAAACGACCAAAACCGAACACCCAGCCAAAAACAAATCAGATGAGGTGGTCAGCTCTCAGAACCGTGCCTTCAGCATTAAATTGTAATACGTGATGAATCAATACCGGATTAAATCGTGAGATGAAGTGAAATACCGTCCGAATTCCTCGAATTTTTGTTTGGTTCGATCATTTTGAAGTGCAAACATGGTAGGGCCTAGCAAGACAGCATTGCCCGTCGTCAAGAAGTCAACCGATTTCAGCATTTCTAGCATTATTTATAGTATTACTAAGAAAGTTGGGACGGCAGCAGCGATCTATTTATTGGGGTATTATAATCTGAGCGTGGCTTGGCTCGTCGGCCCAATCATTTTGTCTGTGGTTCGAGATGAATGGAGAAAAAAATCAAACACAAGGAGGTTATTAGCTCAAGCAGCAGCTGTAGGGCTACAGAATGAGAAAGAACTTATAGCTGCGAGAATTGACGAACTTCCAGCATGGGTAAGTTCTGAACCTTAAAGGTATTCCTGAATTTCATTTTTCTTAATGGGCATTTACTGTCAAGGTTATGTTACCCGCGGGACCTTATACATTATCGCCGACTCCTTGACATATTTTTTTATATATAAGCGGAAGAAAGCGTTGCTGGCAACATAAACAGCTGGTGTTTTGTTGTACATACAGCCCTTCTAATTTTTCCATATGATTTTCTACAAGATATGTCACAAACTACAGTTAATTATTTTTAAAAGAATTGCTTATTACATATGCTACAGCTTCTTTGCATTGTTCACCAAAACCTTAACTGTGCCTCTTATCTGTAGGTCTACTTCCCAGATGTAGAACGAGCAGAGTGGCTGAACAGAGTGAGTAACCTAAATGTCATTGGGAAATCACAGATTTCTCATTTGTTAGTCAATGTCAACCATGTTGCTTTGTTACAGATCATACGGCAACTCTGGCCAAACGCAAACCATTATACAAAGGATCTTCTTAAAAATGTCATTGAACCAAACGTGCGAGAAGCACTCAAGGCTTACAAGATGCCTGGTTTTCAATTTGATCGCATGATCCTGGGAACAATAGTTAGTATAGCGCATTATTTTACCAATGTGTTATTTTACCAATGAGAAATGTCAAAGTAATGTTTTCATTATAAATATTTTTCTTTTGTTTTCAGCCTGTACGAATTGGTGGTGTGAAGGTTTATGACAGAAATGTTTCACGCAATGAAATTATCATGGATATTGACCTCTTGTGAGTGTTTTTGAAAATCAATAACACTATACTAGACTGAATGTTTTCACACATTTTGTTTGTAATTTGAATGAATTAATTTTTTACCTATTGACTTTTATTTTATGTAGCTATGCAGGAGATTGTGACATCTCATTCATGCTCTCTGGATTTCCTGGGGGTATCAAAGACTTTCAGGTAAGAATCCTTTCAAATTTAATGATTCCTATTCCTTCCGTGTTAAGTTGATTCTCTATTTTTTTTGTTTGTTCCTCTAGATTCATGGAATGCTGCGAGTTATTATGAAGCCATTAATCAAGACGATACCCTTAGTCGGAGGTCTGCAAATATTCTTTTTGAACAACCCATCAATTGATTTCAACTTGGTTGGAGCTATCGATGTCCTTGACATGCCGGGTCTTAGGTACGTTTATTTAAGAATTTCCTCAAGCTTGTGGTTGATATTTGAACAAACATTGATATTTTTTTCTTTAATTTTTTTTTTTTTTTAGGGACATTTTTGGGGGGTTTTTTTTTGTGTAATTCGCAAATTTTTTTGTTTTTCCCAACAAACTACCCATTCAACTCAGTGAAGAAGTTCCTACTCAAATGCTGAAAATGCCAGAACCCGAGGTAATGAATAAATCAAAATAATACTATCAAAAAAAAAAATAACACGCCAAGGAAAAGAGGTTTGTATGCGATGTTTGACTCTTTCCGTCCACAGGGCGTTTTGCGAGTTCACGTTGTTGAGGCGAAAGACTTGATGAAGATGGACATTGGAATGCTGGGTAAAGGAAAATCTGACCCGTACGCTATCGTCACCGTCGGTGCCCAAGTTTTCCGAACTCCGATCATAAATAATACGGTGAATCCAAAGTGGGACTACTGGTGCGAGGTAAGCCCCTACTCTTCCAGTTTCGGAAACGAATCTGTGTTCAAGAGATTGATCTTTGTAGCATTGCGGCATCATGAAAATGAACTTTCAAAAGTAGGGGCGGTCCACATGTGTTGAACCTAAGAGAGATCGCGAGTGATAAATTCAATTGCAGTACTTCTTCTCTGTCTATGTAAACACTTCTTTTATCCAAGAAGTCGTGTCATTTCGTAAATGAGAGAAATTTTTTATCAACTTTACGGGTATCAAAACCAAACCGGTTGACCCGCAAACAACCTGAGTTGTTAAGAAGATTTTTCTATAAACTTGAAACAGCATAGCCTATTTTAATTGAGGCTAAAATCTTGGTCCAACTAAACGTACAACATCATCCACTTTTTTTACTATAACTTCAGTGCTCGTTTAAAATCATTAAATAATTTCACCTTTTCTGTTTCTGTTGTTTTTGTGATTTTTAAAACTTTGTTGTAACTTAATCATGTTCTAATTTAGTTCGACGTCGGGTTCTGATAAAAGCCTTAACACAAGGTAAACTTAGGGAATAAAACTTATAAAAGCGGTCTTGGAGAAAACGAAAAAAAAACATGAATTGTTCGATTGAAAAAACAAAAGTCACTGTAACTCTTTTGTTGCGTGAGTGTGAAAGTAAATCGCGAAGTACCTTTTTTTCAGCTTCTTTTGCAGTTTTGAGTGTTACAGTAAACTGAAATTTCAGCATGAAGTGCGGGAGGGAGGAATAGCAACTCGCAGTCTGCTGCTAAATAACGATTACAAGAAAAGTTGATTAAAATAGCGTAAATATCTGGTTTAAAACGCAGGTGATGGACAGCTTGTAGAGATCATTCGTCGAAGTTTTAGGCCCTCGCCTCTTTTGCTGAGCATTTTTTCGTGCTTGCATTTTTCAAAACCGAAACAGAGGTCAGAGTACAGTTGGGTCAGTGTTTTCATGCTCTGAATTGCTTTTATGCAGTTTGCTGTGTTTGAATCTCGCGGTCAAATTCTACACATTCGTCTGTTTGATAAGGACGACTCGAAGAAAGATGAAAAGCTAGGAAGGTGAGATGTGTTTTGTTTAAAAACTTATGGTGTTGGCGGGATTTTTAAACCTCAAACGTTAGTGTTGTGGACTCGTCTTCCGCTTTACTTTGTATCCAACGACTGCTTTTGCTTATTTAAACCAGCGATTAGAGCTACGTTAAAGCATGGATTTCAGTAATGGTGGAAGGTTCTTTAAACCCCGCACGTAAAGGTGACCCTTTCTCTTCTTTTCTTTTCTATAAACATTCGTTTTTCATTAACGTATTTGACTGCGCTGTCAGCCTGTATCTTTTTGCACACACACGAAAAAAATATGCGAATTTTGAACACCAACATAGTTTTAGGTTACAGTAGAACGAGAAAGAGGTTTGTTGTTCACATGCACCGTCAATGTTAATGTAGTAAGTTTAACCCATTTATTCCCAGTAGTACATTATTAATTCTTGAAAAAAAATCATTTTTGAAATCTTCATTTTTTTTGTTTACATTTTTATTTATTTGAGGAACTTAATACTAAATAGTGTAACTGTGTTTTAAAATGTTAATCGCGGAAGATGTCATGGTTTCGACCCGAAAGCTTGCTCACCTCATTCGGCAAAAATCGCACGCATTTTCGGGGCGTTCAATTAAATTAAGAAGCACTAGACACCGTTTGCAATCACTTTTAGTATCCCTCGATAGAGACCAATCGTAATAACTTGAAAATTAAAAAAAAAAATTGGCAAAAATTCAAAACAAAGGCCAGGGGTACCCCTAGCCTTTTTTTTCAATTTTCAGTCGAAAAATGTTTATTTCGAATTTTCTGTTTTTTACGATTGAAATTCATTGCCGGACACTTATAAAGAACAAAAATGTTTTCGGTTGCTTCATAATTTGATTAAACTCCCAGGAAACGCGATTTTCATCGAATGAGCTGAACAAGTTTTTTCAAAGATTTCAGTCTTGAAAACAACTATTTTTCACTTTTAAGACCTTGAATTTTATCCGAACACAGGTTTTACTTTATTGCTGTTATATTATTACAGTATTTCTCGGGCAATAAAGGGTTAATGTAGTACTGACATTCATAGATCACCTGTGTGCTGTAGCTAAAATGTAAATGGTGTGTCGCCGTAGATGAAAGCACGATGTTTGAAAGTAACTTTTTAGGTTGGAGATTGGCGCCAGATTTAGCGGTTGACTTTCCCTTCTCTTCGCCGACTTTCAGACCCAGTTTTTGTTTTTTTAAAGGCTGAAGTACATTCAAGGAAGAGGCAGTTAGTCACGGTCACGTGCTGCGACTGGGACGCAAAATTTCCTGGCATACAAAATGACGACTTTTTAGGAAGGTACCTGGAAAGATTGGCGACTCCCTAACATTTTTGCTTCGTGTGAATTACCCTATTTTCAATTATTTTTTTTCTCTCAAGAAAAGCAGCGGTATTCCGCTTTGGCCAGTTTGGGTTGTGCCTTTCTGTTCATTTGAACGCCGTTTGTTTCAGCTTTGAATTTTTTCATTGTCCGGTTTGTGCCAGTATTCCCTCATCGTTGTCCGCTGCCTAGCTGCTTTTTTTTTTCTTTTAGACAAGGTTTTTCGGAAATCTTGTTCTTTTCTTCTTACACTGTTTTTTCTTTTGGGTTAATGCCCAGATCTGTAGAAATCGTTTGCATTATCCATGTAACCCATCCTTACAGAGAATTTTACGGGAGGCATTCGATTGCGCCAAAAACCACAAGCGCCAACGCCGCAAGCACCAGTCCGTAACCGCCAAACGAGAAAAGTCGCAA